>Ga0316209_1000249_pt1 | contig 109352 bp, 113 predicted proteins | sample 6monopyrite_MG_FD_204945 | JGI IMG/M metagenome (GOLD analysis project Ga0316209, IMG submission 204945) | Microbial mat bacterial communities from mineral coupon in-situ incubated in ocean water Damariscotta River, Maine, United States -... | ecosystem: Environmental > Aquatic > Marine >... | reverse complement strand
ATTTAAACCGTCATCCCCGAATGCTTGTGTCGGGGATCCAGCGGCCTTATGTACTGTAAAGACACTGGATTCCCGACACAAGCATTCGGGAATGACGACACTCTTTAAGTTAACGGGACAGTAGTGAATGTCGATGATAAAAAAAATTCTTGGTTTAATGTTAATTATTTCAACTGCGCTGGCGGTTGATTTTTATTTTTTTCTGAATAAACCCCTCGGATTAAATGCGGATGAAATTTATAATTTCCAACCCGGTACCAGTGTGTCTGCACTTGCTTATGATCTGGAAAAGAAAAAAATTATTTCCAATCGCATGTATTTTTCTGTCTGGGCCCGCATTACCGGCAGTGCCAGAAAACTCAGAGCAGGTGAATATCAGCTCAGTCCAGAATTGACCACAATACAGCTTTTTTCTTTATTTCAAAAAGGTAAGGTGCGCTTATACAGTTTAACGCTGGTTGAGGGATTAACGTTTAAACAAATGATGGAACTGGTTAATCAATCTGAAATGTTAAATCATCAATTACTGGAAATGGATAACGAACAGATCATGCAAAAAATTGGTCATGCGGGTGAGCACCCAGAAGGACGGTTTTTCCCCGATACCTATCGTTTCCCAAAAGGCCTGAGTGATATTGATTTATTAAAGAAAGCCTATAATGAAATGCAAAAGCGTCTGGATGTTGCCTGGCAGCAACGCGATAAAAACCTGCCATTAAAATCGGCTTATGAAGCACTAACCCTGGCATCCATCGTTGAAAAAGAAAGTGCTATTGCGGAAGAGCGTAAGCGCATTGCCGGCGTGTTTATAAACCGCCTGCGCAAAGGTATGCGCCTGCAAACTGACCCCACGGTGATTTATGGTATCGGTGATAAATACAAAGGCAATATCCGCTTTAAACATTTGCGCACCGATACTCCGTATAATACCTACACCCGTAAAGGTCTGCCGCCAACCCCCATTGCCATGCCGGGGCAGGGAGCACTGGATGCGGTGAGTCATCCTGATAAAACCGAATATATTTATTTTGTTGCTATGTCAGATAGATCCGGCCGGCATATTTTTTCTACCAATTTAAAAGATCATGAACAGGCCGTCGATGTTCATCAGCGCAAACTTAAACCCAAAAAGAAATCTCGCTAATGACGAAACCTTTATTCATTACATTAGAAGGTTGTGAAGGAACTAACAGATGACCCGCCCGCTGTTTATTACATTAGAAGGTTGTGAAGGGACTAACAGATGACCCGTGCACTGTTTATTACATTAGAAGGTTGTGAAGGAACTAACAGATGACCCGTCCACTGTTTATTACATTAGAAGGTTGTGAAGGTGTAGGGAAAACCTCTAATATGGAATATATAAAATCCATGTTGAACAATCGGAATATCAAATTTATCGAAACCCGCGAACCCGGAGGCACACCCCTGGGTGAAGCTTTACGCACTATGCTGCTCGGTGAAGATTATAAAGGTATGGCAGATGATACGGAATTAATGCTGATGTTTGCCTCCCGAGCTGAGCATGTTGCGCAGGTGATTAAACCCGCGCTCGCCAAAGGGCAATGGGTATTATGTGACCGTTTCACCGACGCAACCTATGCTTATCAGGGCGGCGGCAGGCAGCTTGATGTGCAGCGCATAGCCGGGCTGGAAAACTGGGTGCTGGGGGATTTACGCCCGGATTTAACCCTCTTGCTGGATGCTCCTATTGCGGTCGGGCGAGAACGTGCCGGTAAGCGCAGCACGCCGGATCGTTTTGAACAGGAGCTGGATGATTTCTTCAATCGGGTCAGAGACGCCTACCTGGCAAGGGCTGAAGCCGAACCTACAAGAATGAAAGTAGTCAATGCCACGGGTGACATGGCATCTGTTCAGCAACAAATTAAATCAATCATGGCGCCGCTGATAGAGTCGTTTTGACCAGGTTATTAAGAAATCCTTAATAATTAAAGTTGATTATCCACGCTGTGAATATGAAACTGAACATTGGCAAAGCGTTTTCAATTAAATTACTGATCATGTATATGATTAGCACATTGCTATTTTTGTCGTCAATAGAATTGCATATTCATACTCATGAGGCCGCCGTTTCTGCAGATCATGGTGCAGCGGTTTCTTTTACTTCTTTATCAGATGAATTCTTCAGTAATTTTACTGTTCAGGAATCCACAACTGAAATTGAAGTGAGTCCCGATGGTATGTTGAATGCACACCAGAGTGTACCCACTGTGCTGGCAATATTTTTTTTATTAGTTATTATTTCTAGTGCTTTTATTCCTGTTTCGTATTCACGAACAAGCAAAGCTCATAGCATTGTTGAATTACCATTTTATGGTACTCCGGCTTTACGGGCACCACCCCAATACTCCTGAAATTTTTTTTATACTGCAGCGTACTGCTGTGTCTTCAAGATGTGTTACTAAATTTAATACACGCTTGAAATATATTTTAAGAATTTGACCCTGGAGTTTTACAATGAATTTAAAAATCATTATTTCCCTGTTCTATTTGTTGTTATCAACATTGGTTACGCCAGTTGTTTATGCAAAACACTGGACGCTGCAAAGCAGTGTTGCCCAGGCAATGATTGTCTCACCTGAACTCAGACAGTCATCCGCTAAAATTGGTAAGCGAAATGCGGATTTGCAATTATCAGAAATGTGGCCCGACCCGAACATCAGTTTAAAAGTGGATAATCAGGTAGGGCTGGATACAGGTACGGGTGATTATGCATTGTCAGAAATATCAATTAGTCAGGATATTCCCCTGTCGCGTATCAAATTTCAAAAATCTGTTGCGCAGGCGCAGTTGAGTGCAGCGGTTCATGAAAAAAGTAATGATACGCTGGTATTACAAAACCGGGTTGAAAAAGTTTTTTATGAATTACAACTAGCCACTTCAATTTATAATCTGGCGATTCAGCAGGTTAAGTTTGCGGATAGGTATAATGAACCTTCGCTTAAAAATAATCAGGGTAGTGTGGTGCGTTACTTAACACCACTGGAAAAAATGCGTCTGAGTATTATTCGAGAAAAGGCGCATCAGGCTGAATCTGCAGCAGAAGGCAAGTTGCAGGAAACACGTACAAAATTTTATAAGTTGTTAATTATTGAAGCAGATGACAATTTAACCGTACCTGAATTATTGCCACTTGAAACAATCCCCGTACTAGGTGAACTTAGGGCTCGTCAGGTTAATCATCCAGTGCTTTCAACTCAACAACAAACTTTGCAGGCAGCGATGAATGAAATTGATCTTGCACGTAGCTCAGTGATGAAAGATCCATCTATTAGTTTAAATCGCTTACGTGAAAACTTTTCCAGTGGTACTGAAAGTGTTTACGGCATCATGTTTAATATTGAAATTCCCATTCATGATCGTAAAAGTTCTGTCGTGAGCAAGGCCAGTTATAATGCAAGCCAGCAGCGTATAGAGCTTGGGCATTTAAAATATGGTTTGGAAATGAATTTAAAACGCAGCTTTATGCATTTAAATCATGTGACCGAGCAGGCCGAAGACTACAAAAAGAAAGTACTGGCGCCGGCTACTAAAATTTTGGCACTCAGCAAACAGGGCTTTGCGAGTGGCGAATTAAATATTCTGTCGCTGGTTGATGCCAATAACACCTATTTTTAATCAAATATGCAGTATTTAGATTTGATCTATCAGTCATGGGATGAGCTTGCGGAGATTAATTTATATACCGGGATTTTTGTTTTAGATGAACCTGTTCAAATAGAAGATAAAAGCCCCATGAATAATCAGGTGAATAATCAGGTGAATAATCAGGTGAACAATCAGGTGAATAATCTGATGAATAAGCAGTTTGTTAGAAATCAAACAACGGGGGAGAAATAACATGATATCTGCAATTTTACGTTTCTCTCTAATTCAAAGATTGATGGTGGTGTTGATTACACTGGGTATTTCTGCGGCGGGAGTCTGGTCATTTAAAAACTTACCCATTGATGCTTTCCCGGATATCTCATCACCCCAGGTGCAAATCATTATTAAAGCACCGGGCATGTCCCCCACAGAAGTTGAGCAACGCATTACTTTTCCAGTGGAAACCGAAATGCAGGGAATACCCGGACAGAAAGTGCTGCGCTCAACCACCAAATATGCACTCAGTGTTATTGTTGTTGATTTTGAAGATAGCGTTGATATTTATCATGCACGCAACCTGGTCAATGAAAGATTAAATCAGGTTTGGGCATCATTACCCGCGGGTGTGGAAGGTGGGCTTGCACCCATTACGACGCCATTGGGTGAAATATATATGTATCAAATTATCGGTGAAAAACATACTAATCAGGAGTTGCGCACAATGCAGGACTGGTTGATAAGACCGCATCTGCGACAGGTTGATGGTGTAGCGGATGTTAACTCACTTGGGGGGGAAGTACGTAATTACGAGGTCGTTATTAAGCCACAGGCACTGGTAAAACATGGTGTAAGTTTAGATGAAGTTGAACAGGCACTTGCAAGAAATAATCGTAATGCGGGTGGTGACAGAATCAATAAAAATAGCGAAGTGCTATTGGTACGAACTCTGGGTAAATTGCATGATATTGAAGATATAAAAAACATTAGCATTCGTACTCGTTACGGTGTGCCGTTGCGAATTCGTGATGTAGCAAAGGTGCGCAACGGTAGCATGACGCGATACGGTGGTGTAACGGCCAATGGTGAAGGAGAGGCAGTTACCGGGCTGGTATTATTACGCAAAGGTGCGAATAGTTTAAAGACGGTTGAAAATACCAAACAGGCTCTGCAAAGTCTAAAAACAATTTTACCTGAAGGGGTTCGCATTGAAGCGTTTTACGATCGTACTGACTTAATAACCCAGGCCGTGTGGACTGTCGAAAAGGCGCTGGGTGAAGCGGTAATACTGGTTTTTATTGTGCTGATTATTATGCTGGGCGACACCCGCAGTGCTATAACCGTTGCGATGATTTTACCCTTGTCGGTTCTGTTTACTTTTATTATGATGAAAGTGTTTGGGGTTTCTGCAAATCTGATGTCGCTGGGAGGACTGGCGATTGCCATCGGTATTCTGGTTGATGCGGCGGTTGTGGTGGTGGAAAATATTCACACACAATTTAGTAAAGGCTCGAATGGTCTAAATAAACTGCACCTGGTTTATCGTGCAGTACTGGAAGTATCAGCTCCGGTTATATCAGGTGTTTTAATTATCGTTGCAGTGTTTCTTCCCCTGTTTAGTCTTAGCGGTCTGGAAGGAAAAATGTTTACACCTTTAGCTGTTACCATCAGTTTCGCATTAATCGGTTCATTGTTATTGTCGCTTACGGTTATACCAGTTCTGGCCAGTTTTTTTATGAAAGTTCATGAAGATGAACATCATAAAAATAAAAAAAATGCTGATGATATTTTAATCCGCGGATTAAAATTTCTCTATCTTCCGGTTATGAACTGGGCACTGGTGTATAAAAAAATATCGGTGGGCATTGCACTGATTGCATTAATTGCAACAGCTCCGCTATTTAATAAAATTGGTAAGGAATTTATGCCGACCATGGATGAAGGCAGTACCGTCATTATGATCGAAAAAGATCCGAGTATTACGTTGGAGGATTCACTTGCAGCGGATGCGCCAATACAGAAAGCGATGATGGAGCTACCCCAGGTAACCGGAGTTACCTCACGTACAGGTGCAGATGAGTTGCGCATGGATCCCATGGGATTAAATCAGACAGATAATTTTTTAATCACAAAACCAAGGGATGAATGGGGGATTTCACTGGATGAATTCAAAAAAAATCTGCGTGAAAAATTAGCCCCATTTAAAGATTATGATGTTGCATTTAGCCAGCCGATTGATATGCGGGTGTCAGAAATGCTAACCGGTGTGCGCTCAGCAATGGCGATTAAACTCTACGGTGATGATTTGACCCTGTTGAATCAGAAAGCTGAAGAAATTGAAGGTTTATTGTCCGGGATTAAGGGCTCGGTTGATATTTTTAGAACCAATATATCCGGGCAGAAATATCTGCAGATCGATATCAATCAAAAATTAATTTCCCGTTATGGCATTAAGGTAGAAGATATTAATCTGCTGATTGAATCCGCGGTTGGTGGTAAAGTCGTTACTGAGGTTTTAGAAAACAGTCGTCCCATCAATGTTCAGATTCGTTACGATGAAAAAAATCGTAACTCTGTTAGTGCGATTAATAAATTACTTATCAGCACGGCAAATGGCAATAAAATTGCACTTAATCAACTGGCAAAAGTTTCAGTTGTAGATGGGCCGTTACAAATTATACGCGAGTCAGCTAAGCGCACGGTGGTGATTCAGTCAAATGTTGAAAACCGGGATGTGGTGAGTTTTGTTGATGAAGTGCAGCGTAGTATTCAACAGAATATTAAACTACCCAGTGGATATTATGTGACATTTGGCGGGCAGTTTGAAAATCAGCAACGCGCTGCCAGTACACTTGCGCGGGTGGTGCCTGTGACTATTGTGCTGATTTTTATTATGCTGTTTATCACATTTAAATCTACGCTTCAGGCAGGGCTTATTTTATTAAATATTCCATTCGCCATGATTGGCGGAATAATCAGTTTATATGTTTCAGGATTATATTTGTCTGTGCCTGCTTCGGTGGGTTTCATTACACTGTTCGGGGTGGCGGTGCTTAATGGTGTCGTTATGGTAAGTTATTTTAATCAACTCAGGCTAACGGGTATGAGTTTACTCGATGCGGTAAAAGAAGGTGCGGAGCGACGACTACGGCCAGTATTAATGACCGCCCTGATTGCAAGTTTTGGTTTGTTGCCCCTGCTAACGGCAACCGGTCCGGGCTCTGAATTGCAGCAACCGCTCGCTGTTGTGGTCATTGGCGGTTTGATTACTTCCACATTACTGACGTTAATATTACTGCCAACTTTATATGCCTGGTTAGAAGGGGCCGTTGAAAATAAACAGCAGAAAAATATTGAGGTTGAATTATGAAAAAGCTTTCAATGGTAGTGCATCAGTCATTACAGCAGTCATTAGCCGATTATTTGCGCAGCCAGCAACTCGATACCTTTATGTTTACCCATATTGAAGAGCACAGTTCTCACACTCAGAATGATGTTTTTTTATCCGCACGGGACAAGGTTGTAGGTTATGTGCCGCAGGTGCGTCTGGATGTTATTCTTGATGAACAGGCGATTAAGCAGCTATTGGAAAATATACGTAATGCAAATTGTGCATTTAAAGGTCAGGGAATTTATTGGGTGGCCGATGTTGATGAGTTTGGTAGTTTATAATTAAAAAATGATTTTAGGTGACAGGAAGTCAAAAGAATGAGCTATATTTCCACTCTGTCAGCTTTTTTAATGTTTAGGAAGCTTCTGATTAAGTCGGGTTAGAATTAGGCTGAGATAAAAGTGTCCCTATTTTTCACGAAGTGATGTGCCATAATATATTGCCTATAGTATATTGCCCATAATTTATTGCCCATAATATATTGTTATGGGTCATTCTATTGCAACGAACTTCGAGGAAAATAGGGGCACTTTTAGCCAGCACCCCATTTATAAAAAACAGGGTAATCACGACTGGATCAGAGGTTCCTTAGGTATTTGAAATGGCTTTAATTAACATTTCAACTATTTTAAACATTAAATTAAGTTTAAGATAAGAGGTTTAATGTATTTATAGATATTTAGTGATCGAATTTGCAGGGTTTTTAATGAAGTGCGTTTGTTGTTTTACGATTTTACTCATAATTTTCTCGGGTGTTTTACCGGCTTATGCGGAACCACTTGATCTTACGGATGATATTAATGAACCAATAGGAAAAGCTTTAAGTTTTTTTCTTGAATCTGATTCTTCTCTGGATATAGATGAAGCGCTTAAAATGTATACAGAGGGTAAATTTACTGACTCTGACTCAGGATCATTAAATTTTGGTATTGGTTCAAATCCCGCCTGGCTAAGTTTTGAAGCAGATAACCCAGAAAAGACTGACATCCTGCGCAGGTTATCTATTGAAACCTCCTGGCTCGATTATATTGATGTGTATTTTATTTCACAGACTATTATCCCATCGAGGCAAACAACGGTTGAATTTCATGGTGGCGATAGCCAGCGCTTTTCTGAACGCAAGATTAATAGTCGATTTTTTCAGTTTGATCATGCTTTTAAACCGGGTCGAACCAGGGTGTTCATTCGTATACAAACTCCGGACCCACTGGTTTTACCCGTTTACCTTAATAGCGTAGCAACAACTTACTCCCGGCAGTTACTCGATAGTTATAGTTATGGTTTTCTATATGGCGGCCTGTTTGTGCTGATGGCCTATAATCTGATGCTGTTTCTGAGTCTTAAAAATTATAAGTATTTACTTTATTCATTCTTCCTGATGTCATTCCTAATAGCGAATTTTGCGTATACCGGGCATGCGTATAAATATCTGTGGACAGACTCACCTCACTGGCAGATGTGGTCAAATCCGTTGTTGATGATTATGTATTCAATTGCAGGTTTGATGTTTGCAATACGTTTTCTGAATATGAAAAATTACTTTCCCAAAATACACTATAGCGTTATTTATGCTTGCGTAATGGTGTTCATTTTGCAGCTATTTTCCATAGCGACTTCAAATCATCTGCTTTCGCTGTTAATCGCTTTTTCATTTATGGTCGTTTTTTCTATTGCCATGCCAGTGCTGGGAATTATATCGGTTTGTGCGAAAAATAAATCGGCAAAATATTTTTTAATCGCATCGGTTATTCATACAACGGCTGCCGGCATAACAGCCATGGTCGTATGGAGTTTTATCCCGTATAGCGTTGCAGGATATCGTGCTGTAGATATGGGTATGATGATCGATGCTGTTTTGCTGGCGATGGCACTGGCCCATCAGTTTCGGACTGTTAGAGATGAAAAATTACTGGCGGAAAAACTCGCCCTGGTTGATCCTTTGACACAGATTAATAATCGTCGAGCATTTCAAAAATTTGTTAATCCAATGTGGAGTAATACTCTGCGTTCTCATCAGATTGTATCTATTATTATTATTGATATTGACCGCTTTAAATTAATCAATGATACCTATGGGCATGCCCAGGGAGATGAGGTGTTAATTGAAGTTGCTGGAACACTTAAAAAAGTTATTCGTAACGGTGATATTCTGGCACGCTGGGGTGGGGAGGAGTTTATTATCTATCTTCCGGATACTAAAAACAGTGAAGCGGTCACTCTGGCCAATCGATTCTGTAAAAGTATTGCTAATCTCCAGATAACAACGGCTAGCAACACGATTTCAATAACGGTCAGTATCGGCGTGGCGGATAATGCATCTAATGCTGAGTCGCTTGATAAACTGATTTCAGACGCGGATAAAAATCTCTATCTGGCGAAAGATCAGGGGCGTAACCGGGTGGTTTCAGGTGCATTGCTTTAAATGCTGCAGGGATATTCAATTAACTTAATTCTTATCATACTTTAATCAGAGCAGCCTTAGTCGTTGATCGACTTAGCCATACTTCTCTAATACCATACCCTGAAACTGTTCGGATACCGGCAGAAAATACCTAATCCAGACGACGGGATGGTTGGGTCATGTTTATTTATCAATTCTCAATAAAATTCAAATGACAATTTCTATGTAACTTATCGGCACATAGTCGCTGCAGAAATATCCTTATCGCTCTTTCACTGTCTTTACGTTTGTTTACATCGACACAGTCCTTTCCTGGATGACTTGCATCTGCAAAATAATATATTTATTTGTTTGACCTTTACTGATTTACTGTTATTCTACTAATCAATAGATCAATTGATTACTTTCGATCAAAGGGTTTTAGCTTGAAAGAGATCTTATAGATTGGGCCGTCATTTGTGCTGTTATTTTTTCTGGTCATTATTAACTGAGTCAGTTTATCAGGAGTGAATATGTCTTTATCAATTATCTTTGCAGGCCTTATCACCGGCATGTTACTCGGTATTTTTGGCAGTGGAGGCTCAATTATTACCCTGCCAGCATTACTTTATTTATTAGATGTAGAACCCAAGTCGGCGATTGCAATGAGTCTGGGTATTGTTGCGGTAACCGCTACTGTAACGGCCTTTCAGCACTGGCGACAGGGTAATGTGAATCTTAAAATCACCGCTATTTTTGGCCTTTTTGGTGTCGCGGGTACCTATGCTGGGGCTTTGATAGGGGTGGTTACACCGGTGGTGATTCAACTCAGCGTGTTCGCCCTAGTGATGTATGCGGCAGCCTGGAAAATGCTTAAACCGACGGCCCAGCATAAGTCAGTCGGCGCAGCTGTAACCGATTGTCCGGACGGTCATTGTGATGACCTCGATTATGGACATATTGCAATACATGGCGTTGCAGTGGGTATATTAACCGGCATCGTGGGTGTTGGTGGTGGTTTTCTGATTGTGCCAGCGCTGGTGCTGTTATCGGGTTTACCAATGAAAAAAGCAATAGGCACCTCATTGAGTATTGTGTCATTAAAGTCATTTGCCGGCTTTGCAGGTTATGCCGGATCGGTAGCCATCGATTATCAGATGATGGGTGTTTTTACACTCATAGCCATAGTGGGTAGTGTCATGGGTAGCCAGTTGGGTCACCGTTTACCGGCTGATTTACTGAAAAAAGGCTTCGGGGGTTTTCTGCTGCTGGTGGCCAGTTATATTTTATTTAAGAGTGTTTTGTTTAACTAAAATACCCTTGTCCTCAAGTTTGTTGTAAAGCAGGAATTATTTTATGAATAAGTACAAACAAGTAAATGCGATTTCAAAACTGTTAGTCGGCGGGTTTATTCTGAGCGTTCTGGTCATTATCAGTGTTTTAACGTCTGTTGCGGGTTATCGTCTGGAGTGGTGGCGTCATCCTGAAGCCTTTAGTATTTTTGAATGGGCAAGTTATGCTGCAATTGTGGCGATAGCCTTTTCAATTACAGGCTTATTTAAAACTCGTTCGCAGACGAAGCGCTGGGGTTGGTTGCTGGGTTTTCTAGCTGTCGTATTAAGTCTGCCGGTAATCGCGGCAACACTCATCTTTGAATATACCGCCACGGCCTATCCACGAATTAATGATGTAACAACCGATACCCAGGATCCACCATCTTACTGGGACGTTCCCAACCCGATTGAATATCCGGGAGCCGCTTTCGCCGATATTCAGTTGGCATCCTACGGCGATATAAAACCGCTGGTGTTACCGGTATCCGCTCACCAGGCATTTGAAAAAGCACTGCAACTGGTGAAAAATAATGGCTGGGAAGTACTAGCAACAGATGCAGATGAAGGTCGAATTGAAGCGGTAGAGTCATCTTTTTTATTTGGTTTTAAAGATGAAATTGTATTGCGAATTATGCCGACAGATGATGGAGCGATAGTTGATATTCGTTCGCGCTCACGCATTGGCCGTATTGACCGGGGCGCAAATGCAAGACGTATTAGAGACTTTATAAACGCATTAAAAAACACTCTGACTGAGGCTTCAGCAGGGCCGGGTCAGGTATTTTCTGAGCCTGTTAAACCCACGTCTATTTCGGTGATCTTATGTGAGAAGTAACGAGTCTACGGTTAAGTGAGTTTTATTCTTGTATGGATGTGGCAATAACACCTGAGCAGTTACGTCACTTAACACTAGTGAGTTTTAGTATGCATATTTTATCAGGATGGGCAGGAAGTAATATTGAAGGAGGCTGTTGCGAATAAACTCAATAGACGTTGTTTTTTAAACGCCAGTGATACAGATATCCAGTTTATGAGACAGAGCAGATTCGCTTAAACTAAGGACACTTAATTACAAGCAACAGGTAATTCAAGCTTAAATATCTAACTTGATTCTAGTGTTATATCAACTATTATTTATCGGTATGATCAAATTCCCTGTCATGAGGTGTCACTATGTCTGCTGGTTTACTCAATCTGTTCTTCATTAAAATATGTTCCCGACTTATTCTATCAAGCTTGTTAGCTTTTATGCCGCATTTGAGTGTTGCTGACGATAGAACCACGATTCGTTTTGGCGTACTATCAATTGCTCAACCTTCGCGCATCTTTTCAAAATGGCAGCCGTTTGCGGATTATATGAGCCAGGAATTAAATCAACCGGTGGAAATTGTTGTGCCGCGAGGTTTTGGTAAAATGAAAAAGGCCATAGCCAATGGTGGGGTTGATTTTTTTTATATTAATTCCCATGTGTTTTACCGATTAAAACAGGAGGGTAAAGCGATCGCGATTGCGCAAATGAAAAATATTGCGGGTAATACTACCAGCCGTAGTGAAGTGTTTGTTAAGCGTGATAGTGGTATTAATAGTATCGCGGATCTTAAAGGTAAAAGTATTGCTTATGTTAGCCCGATGGGGGCAGGGGGGTATCTGGCGCCGCGGGCCTATTTATATAAGTCAGGCTTAAAAAGTGGAATTGATAATAAAGAGGTTTTTACTAAAAATTTATCAAACTCAATTCACGGGGTTTTATTAGGCGATTACGATGCGGCAACAATGTGTGGCGTGAATTATAAGTTGATGAGCAGAAAGGTGGAAACAGGTGACCTGAAAGTAATAGTTGCAAGTGACCCCTATCCTGAAAATGTGGTAGGTGCACGGGCAGGCTTATCAGCAGAAGTTATCAATCGGTTTCGAACCAGTTTATTAAATATGCAAGCTAATCCAGAGGGTGTAGAATTACTGGGTAAAATGCAAAGTATGAAGATTAAGTCATTTGTTAAATATGACGATAAGATGGAAGAATTAACAAAAAATCTAATAAAGATAAGCGAAATATAATGAATCACTACTGTCCCGTTAAGAAAATTGAATGTGACCTAAAATCGTCGTGTGTCACACTTTTGTTGGTTTTTATTTATTAACGACATGAAATTAGTGGAACAAAATAATAACAGATAATAATTTAAACCGTCATCCCCGAATGCTTGTGTCGGGGATCCAGCGGCCTTATGTACTGTAAAGACACTGGATTCTCGACACAAGCATTCGTGAATGACAACACTCTTTAAGTTAACGGGACAGTAGTGATAATGAATATGTATAGAACAGTTGATTTTATTTGATATTTATAAAAATGTTTTTTATGAATCCGGGAATTTTTTATCGCCTGCTTTTAAGTTTAACGCTGTTGTTTTTATTAAGCACAGGGTTTATGGCTTATAGCTTAATTAATGAAGCTGAAGATGCTTATGAAGCCGCCCGCTTACACCAGGCGCATACTATGGCGCAGGGACTTGCTGAAGCCAGTCTTGATGCGCTGGCGGTTAATGATTATGAATTAATTGAAGGCTGGCTCAGAGGGACCAATGCTATCGATGATTTTGCTTATGCTTATTTAAGTAAAGCAAACGGGCTTATTATCTCCCATACCGATATAGATCTGGTCGCTAAACGGACAAAAGCTTTAGGGGAAATAACCGAACCGCTTGTAAAGAATATTTCCTATTTAAAGCGTCCAGTACGCGAAGTGGTACACTCGGCTTATCTGGGTAAAAAACATCTGGCCAATGCTCATCTGGCATATTTTACCGATACCAAATCATTTTATTCTGAAACAATTATTTTTCGGGTAGTGGCCCTGTTGGCTATCACACTGGCTATTTTGTCATTGGTTACCTTCTTTATTTTACGCTGGGTTTTAAAGCCGGTTGAAGAGCTGGCGGATGCTATGCATAAAGTGACCCGAAATAAGGATTATAGCTACCGTGTGAGCAAGCAGAGAAAAGATGAAATAGGTTTGCTGGTTAATTCATTTAACAATATGCTTGAACAAATACAACAGAGAGATAGTGAATTATTAACGGAAAAAGAACTGGCGGAAAAATCGGCTAATGAGGCGAAAGTTTTTGCTCATGAAATTTCATTAACTAATAATGAGTTGGAAAATGAAATTTCCGAACGTATAAAAATTGAGCATGAATTGAAAGAGTTAAGTGAAACCCTGGAGCGGCGCGTAAAAGAACGTACCAAAAAGCTCGAAGAGCTAAATAAAATTATCAGTGATGTTTCGCGCAGTGCGGGTATGGCGGAAATTGCAAATGGTGTATTGCACAACGTAGGTAATGTTTTAAATAGTGTTAATGTGTCCTCTTCACTTATTCGTGAAAAGTTGCGTAACTCAACAACAAATAATTTAGCCAAACTTGTAGAAATGCTAGAAGATAATAAACATCGTTTAGGTGAGTTTATAACAACGGATGAAAAAGGTTCACAGATTCCGCAGTTTTTAAAACTATTAACAGAGCGACAGATTGCCCATGAAAATGATTTGATTACAGAGCTGGATTCTCTAGATAAAAGTATTAATCATATAAAAAATGTGGTCTCGAAGCAGCAATCTTATTCGGGTAGTTTTGGTGTGTTGGAAAGTGTGAATATGGCGGGTTTAATCGAAGATGCTTTGAATATTAGTATGAGTAATAAACAGGATTTCAGCATAAAAATTACTAAAGATCTGCAGAGTATTCCTGAATTGCAGATTGACAGACATAAGGTTTTACAGGTTATTATTAATTTGCTCAGTAATGCCCGGCATGCACTGGTTGATTCAGAAAAACCCGATAAAACCCTGGCTATATCTATGTATGAAGAAAATAATGTGATTAATATTGTTGTTGAAGATAATGGCGTCGGGATTGTAGAGGATGATATGACCCAACTATTTAATTATGGTTTTACAAAACGTAAGAGTGGCCATGGCTTTGGTCTGCACAATAGCGCATTGATCGCTGAAGATCTGGGTGGAAAAATAACAGTTAAAAGTGAGGGGCCGGGTAAAGGTGCCAATTTCAGGTTTTATTTTAAACGGGAAAATTAACGCCCACTGAATAAAAAAGCACCTCGTATGAGGTGCTTTTTTTGCTATGAAAAGTTAAAACGTTAGAGATTAATCATTTGGCCTAATTATCGGGCCTAATCATCTGGCCGAGTCATCTGGCCTAGTCATCTGGTTGAGGCATCGGCAGACCTGCCAGTTTGCACACCTCATGTGTGGGATCGCTTGGAAAGAGTTTATAAATATGCTTTCCATATTCTTTCTGGTCATGGAAGTGTTTATTTTTTGTGCCCAGTTCACGCACCACTTTATGCATTGTCGGAGATACCTGATTTTCTTCAAAGTAATCTCTGAAATATAAAATTAATTCCCAGTGATCATTGTATAAATCTACACCATCTGATTTAGCCATGGCTTCGGTGAAGTCTTCACTCCAGTCGCCAAGATTCGCTAAAAAACCCTGCTCATTCGTTTCTACGCTTTTGCCGGCTACACTTAACATCATAATTCTGGACTCCAGTTAGTGATATGTTGAAAACATACATGGGGGGAGCTAAATGTCTTGTCCATTAAGCTTACCTATTGATTATAGTAATATCTGAGTTTATTTATGCCAAGAAATGTGAATTCGGATTAACGGTATAAAGCATTTTTCACTGCGGATGATGCTTTTAAAATATAATTTAAATGGCGGTTTTGTGATGTAAATAGTAAGATTTGCGCACCTGAATTACTTATATGAATTCGTTACCCATACTCTTTATGACAAACCCTTCTAAAAATTACCCATCTAAACATTACCCATCTAAATATTACCCATGGCAACAGTCCCAATGGCAAAAAGTACAACAACAAAGGGCTGTGGACAAACTACCCCATGCCCTGTTGATGACGGGGCCTGAAGGCCTGGGTAAACTTGAGTTTGCTCAGCAGCTGGCTTACAGTTTATTGTGTAAGCAGGTTGATGAGAATGGTTTTGCCTGTGGGCATTGTGCGGCGTGTAAATTAATTGAGGTGGACACTCACCCGGATTTATTTGTTCTGCAGGCGCAGGAGAGGGGCAAGGCCATCAAGGTGGATGATGTGCGTCAGTTATCCAGTAAATTAAATATGACTAGCCAGTACGGTGGTTATCAGGTGGCGATTATTGTTGATGCCCACGATATGAATATTAATGCATCAAACAGTTTGCTGAAAACTCTGGAAGAACCCACCAACAATGCACTCTTATTTCTGGTCAGTTCTAATCCGCAGAAGCTGCCGGTGACGGTGCGCTCCCGCTGTCAGTCGATTACCTTTAATGCACCGGATACAGCGCTGGCGCTAAGCTGGCTGCAAACTCAGCAGATTCAGCAGGCGCAAAGTTTGCTGCATCTGGCCCACGGTGCACCTTTACTCGCATTGCAACTGGAGCAGGAAGGGTTGCTGGAGTACCACCAGCAACTGATATCTGCATTGCTGAGTGTGGCTAAAAATCAGCCGTTAACGGAACAGGCGGAACAGCTGCATAAGCTCCCGCTGGGGTATTTATTAAACTGGTTATTTGACTGGGTACAGGATTTAATTAAACTGCATCAATGTGGTGAATCAGCAAGGCTAGTACATGGGGTACAACGGGCGGCGTTAAATCAACTGGTGGCGCGTTCGAGTTTGAGTGGGCTTTATGAGTTCCTGGATCAGCTGGTTAAAAATAAACAATTGCAATCAATTCCACTGAATACGCAAATGTTGTGGGAAGATTTGCTATTATCATGGTATAAAACGTTAAAAAGGGTTTAACATGGCAGCAGTAGGCGGCGCTCCACGACAGGGTATACTTTCACTCACCATTAAAGACAAGGCGGCACTTTATGCGGCCTACATGCCATTTGTTTCCAATGGCGGCCTGTTTATTCCCACCAATAAATCCTATGCCCTGGGGGAAGAAGTGTTTATGCTGCTGACCCTGATGGACGATAAAGAACGCTTACCGGTGGCGGGTAAAATTGTCTGGATTACCCCCATTGGCGCGCAGGGTAATAAATCCACTGGTATTGGTGTGCAGTTCGGGCCGCAGGATAATGGCCAGACCCGCACCAAAATTGAAACCTATCTCGCGGGTGCGCTTAAATCTGATCGCACTACGCATACGATGTAAATAGAGTTGTTAAGCATTAGTCAAAGCGATGCGCAGTAGGCGCTAATTGTTTTGGCGAGAGACTTACAAACTAACGACCCAAGATTTCTTCATGTTCATAGACTCCCACTGCCACCTCGATCGAATCGATCTAAAAGATTTTAATAACAGCTTTAGCGAGCTACTGGATACCATTCAGCAGGCGCAGGTCGAGCGCATGCTGTGCGTATCCATCAGCCTCGACGAATACCCGGCAATGAAAGCGCTGGTGGAGAATCAGCCAGATATTGATATTTCAGTTGGCGTGCACCCCTGTGATACACAGGACGACACCGTTAAGTTGCAGCAACTGATTGCGTTGGGAAGCGACCCGAAAGTCGTTGCCATTGGCGAAACCGGGCTGGATTATTACTACGCCAAAGACACCCGCGAGCAGCAGCTGGCCAGCTTCAAAGTGCATATGCAGGCGGCTAATGAGTTGCAAAAGCCGGTGATTATTCACACCCGGGATGCCCAACAGGATACCCTCGATATTTTGAAAGATTATAATGTCGCCGGCTGTGGGGGGGTGTTGCACTGTTTTACCGAAAGCTGGGAGATGGCCCGTCAGGCGCTGGACATGGGTATGTATATTTCATTTTCCGGTATTGTGACGTTTCGTAATGCGGATGCCCTGCGGGAAGTCGCACGGCAGGTGCCGGACGATCGTTTTTTAATTGAAACCGATTCCCCTTATCTCGCACCAGTGCCGCATCGGGGCAAGCAGAATCATCCTGGCTGGGTAGGGCATGTGGCGGAATGTCTTGCTGAAGTGCGAGGTAATAGCATTGAAAACATTGCGCAGCTAAGTAAGCATAACTATGTGCGCCTGTTCGATCAGTAGTATCCGTTGCAACTAAACCGTATTTAAGCATTCATTAATGTTATAATTTACGCCGATTTTATTTGACCGGTTTGCCCCATGAAATACGACGTTACTGCAAAAGACATCAAAAAAGCCCGTGTCCCCCATGAGGTGTTTTTAACCAATCTGATATTCAATCATGTGCTGGTATTAGTGGCGATACTGAGCGCCAGCTCGTTAACGCATTTTATTGTTGTGATTCCCATTTTTTCGTTTGTCAGTCTGGCTTACCTGTTCTGGGGTGCACATCGGGCAAAAAACCGTGCTGGCTGGTATGTGAATGCCCACTGGCAAATCGCCGCCAAACGCAGTCGCTTCTTTTTAATGATGCTGACAGTGATGGGGAGCTTACTGGGGATTATCTACCTGGCCTCCGGCGGGGATATGAAACCCCAGCACTGGGCGTTTGGCGGGGTGGCTTTTCTGCCGGTGATGGTCAGTGTGCTGGGCTTAATTATTTTTGAATCCGAATCATTACATCAGGCTAAAACCGGGGTTTTGCCGGACTGGGTGAGCGAGCGTTTCCCGGAAAATGCACTGATGCCGATTGATGAGTCTGTGCCACCAGCGGTTGTCGGTACCCATCAGGCTTCCGTTCAGAATTCCATTCAGGCCCCCATTCAGGCATCAGGGCAGGAATAAACATCAGTCATGGGTAAGCATGTATTCTTAAGTGTACTCGGGGCAACTATTATAGCTTTGTTGCTGGGTGTGTATCTGTCATCCTTAAATCAGCCGGATACACAACATGCGGGTTTTCCCTGGCAAGTCGAAATATTACCTTCAGGGCAAACTCGGGTTTTTAGCTTAACTCTCGGCGAATCAACGGTGGGTGACGCGGAGCAACTGTTTAAAGAAATTGCCGAGCTCACGTTATTTTCGTCCACAGAAGCGTCGACAGAATCAACAGCCGTAATAGAAGCGTTTTTTAACGAAGTTAAAATCGGCGGGCTTAAATCTAAAATGGTGATGTCGATACAGCTGCCCGCGGATGAAATTCAGGCAATGTTTAATCGTGGTGCACGTATTGCTACCCTGGGCAGCGGTACACGCAAAGTCACCCTGTCGGCAGACGATGCGGTTAAAGTTCGCCAAACCGCCATTGCATCCATTACCTATTTACCCTCAGTGCACCTCAATGCAGAATTAATTAAAAATCGTTTTGGAGAGCCCGCTGAAAAAATGGCCGATAGTGCAAGCGATGCAGTGCACTGGTTATATCCACAAAAAGGTGTTGATATCGCATTGAGTGAGAGCGATAAAGAAGTTATTTTATATGTTTCGCCACAAAATTTTGACGCGATTTTACAGCCACTGAAAAACACTTCCAATAACAATACTTCTAATAATTAGGGATGCTTTGATCAGGTCTAAATCTTCACGAGTCATGTAAATGATTTTGGGTAAGTGATTATGGGTAAACGATTATGGGTAAACGATTATGGGGGTCGCGATATATACACCAGTAAGGCATAATAATAAGTCGTCATAAAAAACAGGAACCGCCTAACGTGAGCAGCACAAATCCTACACCCGATAATGCTATCCCGGATATCGAAGTCGTAAAAACCTATTTGCTACAACTGCAACAAAATATTTCTCAGGCACTCACCGAAGAAGATGGCGGCAAAACATTTGCAATAGATGAATGGCAGCGCGAGCAGGGTGGCGGTGGAAAAAGCTGTGTGCTGGCGGACGGCGATGTGTTTGAATCTGCAGGCATTAATTTTTCCCACGTGTTTGGTGGCAAGTTGCCCGCATCGGCAACCGCGCACCGCCCGGAACTTGCAGGGCGTTCATTTCAGGCGATGGGCGTATCGTTAGTGATTCATCCTAAAAATCCCTACATTCCCACATCACATGCCAACGTGCGGTTTTTTATTGCGGAAAAAGACGGCGAAGATCCGGTGTGGTGGTTTGGCGGTGGTTTTGATTTAACCCCGTATTATGGATTTGAAGAAGATGCCAAGCACTGGCATCAGATTTCTAAAGAGGCCTGTGAACCATTTGGCGACGATGTTTTTCCAAAATATAAAAAATGGTGTGATGAATATTTTTATTTAAAACACCGGGACGAACCCCGCGGTATTGGCGGTTTATTTTTTGATGACTTAAATGAATGGGGTTTTGAAAAAAGCTTCGCGTTTATGCAAAGTGTTGGGGATCATTATATTAAAGCCTATCGGCCCATCGTACAAAAACGTAAAGCCATGCAATACGGTGAACGTGAACGGGATTTTCAGTTGTATCGTCGCGGACGTTATGTAGAGTTTAATCTGGTTTATGACCGGGGTACATTGTTTGGTTTACAGTCCGGCGGACGCACAGAATCCATTTTAATGTCGATGCCACCGAATGTGCGCTGGCGTTATAACTGGCAGCCAGAAGCGGGCAGTGCGGAAGCTGAACTGTATGAAAAGTATTTGAAACCCCGGGACTGGGTTTGATTTAAAAGTACAGGCGAATGAATGAGAATAAAATCAAAAGCGGTTGTCCGCAAATGACAGCTCCTGTGCATCCATGCACCCACTGAATTAGAGCATCCATGCACGTCAACGCTAATAGACGCAAATAAAGTCAAAAACTTTATTTAGTATTATACAAAAACAGTTCAGACAAAAAGTACCGCCGTCATTGTCATTCCTGATGCTTTTGGGCCGGATTAATTCGTTTGGAACGTTAAACAGGTCATTAGATACCCGCTACTGGTATACCGTGATAATGACATAATCATTAATTCAATTTTCTTTCGTGTAATGTTTATACCGTTCGTCATAGGCATACAAATGTATATTCGCGTCTATTAGCGTTCATTTGCGGAAAACAGCCTGTGCTTTTAAATTCAAACCTTCCGCAAGGTATTCTGATCCGTATGGTCAAAAATAGCTTCATTAATCGGAATCCACAACTGGGTATTTTCTTTATAACTAAACTGCCCGTCCTGAATGTCCACATCTAAAATATATTTTTTAGTTTTATAGGTTTCATCTAAATACGGGTTGGATAAAATGCCGTAGGTTTCAGAGCCAGCTTCGGCTTCCAGATGAAAGCCTGTGCTATTAGCTTCAGCATTACCACCTGCATTAATTAACACGCCCCGGGGTACCATAAAGCAGCGTAGCACCTGTTTTCTGTCACCATCCCATAACCAGTAACCGACTTCTTCATGAAACGCCTCACCCTCACCCTCACCCTCACCCGGGCGCCAGGCGGTCATGGAATAGCGCAAACCATATAACGCCTGGGGGCCGTTATTTACCGGGCCCAGTGGTTCAAATACACAACGTTCACGAAATTTTGTTTCGGTTTCCTTACTTTTAATCCTTGCAATGTCGATGCCTTTGTCACCCTCCCATGTGCCGGCAAGCGCTGCCAGTGGGCCGAGGTTTTTGATGATTTCGTCACTCATGATTTTCTCCTGTGGGATGCGATTCATTTTATTTTTAAATTAGTCTACTAACCCTGGTTGAGGCTTTGTTTGATATCAAATAGCAGTTTGTCGGATAGTACTTGATCTTTTGGTTAACATTCTCTAGTCTTTCTCTGTTGAGAATGTTTAGAGAATATTATGATGACCCCCAGCCAACAACGCACTCTGGATTTTATTCAGGCGTATATTTTAAGAAATGGCCATGCACCTACCTATCCTGAAATTGCCCAGGGTATCGGCATACAGTCACAGGGTACCGCGCATCGTTATGTGAAAGCTTTAATTGATGAGGGCTGCCTGTTTAATGAAGAGGGCTCCCACCGAGGCCTGCGCCTGCCGGATGAAGAAATGGAGCAGGGCATGTCGATTCCTTTGCTGGGTAAAATTGCCGCGGGTCAGCCGATTGAAGCCATTGCCGGTTACGATGGCATTAATCTAAACCAGATGTTCGGGGGCGATAACCGTTACGCGCTTAAAGTGGATGGTGAGTCGATGGTTGAGCTGGGTATTTTAGACGGGGATACGGTGGTGATTGAGTCCTGTAATAGTGCGTCTAAAGATTCGGTCGTTGTGGCATTAATTGATAATTATGAAGTGACCCTGAAAATTTATCGTCCGTTATCCCACGGACGTATTAAATTAATTCCCGCCAACTCAACAATGGAGCCGATGGTATATCCGGCGGAGCGGGTACAGATACAGGGGGTGCTAGTGGGAACATTGCGGACTTATTAATTTAAAATTTTCTTCCAGCCCTTGTTTTTTTAAGAAGGGAGTAAAAGCTAAATATCCCCCGTTACAATATTTAGTAATATTCTTTAACTTTATATTATCTACATTATTTGTATTCTCTCTATTTTCTAAGCGGGGAGTAACATCCAGGTCTCCACCTTAGGAAAACGGGAGTATAGATATGGGCATAATTATTGCCGGTTATCAATAAAATTAATCTTGTTATTAAGGGGGATTTAAAAGCATCCAGATATTAAATCGGGGTTGGTTGTGCAGGATAAATTGCATGCATTTAAGTCTCCCCCTTAGAAAAAGGGGGATTAAGGGGGATTTTCCTCAGGCCTTACTTTGTTAAAAGGGGTATCGTATATAAACCGGTCAAACAACCGTCGGCATTTAAACTAATGCAAATCTGAAAAATAAGCAGAATAATTACATTTAATAATAGTGAATATAAAAAGTCCTTTAAAACTATTTACAAATCAAACGGTGAAAATACGTGCCCTTGCATTTCGCACAGGGTGGAATATGCCCGGCCTTCTTAAAATGCAGCTGTTCACCGCATTCATCACAGATAAGCACACCTGGCCCGGTAATTTCACCTGTATGGTAGGGTGCATGCTCAGCGGCCTTTTTAAGTTGCGCCAGTTCAACGGTTGTTTGATCTGCGGCCTGTTTAAAGTAATCGTAAAGGTAGTTTTCAATGACATCCGCATCAATTGCCAGCCACTTTTGAAACTCCTCTCCGCTTTCAGCCATGTAATCCGCCGCTTCTTTCAGGTCGCGTTTTAGATAAGCTGAAATCTTCTGCGCTTCCTCTTTACTGAGCTCATCCAGCTCAGAGAGCTTTTCACTGGTTTTATCAATTAATTTATGCAGTACAGGCCCAGTTTTTTCTTCGAGTAGTTTGAATTCTTTCATACTCAGTTTTAACAATTTTTCGTAAGCTTCGCTCATCGCTTCAGTTGAAAATACAGGTTTTTTTTCGTTCATAATATTTTCCTCATTTGTGGTCAATTCTATGCCGAATCAGGGCAGTTTTCATTGATTTTTAGCAAACGCTGATCTGATCAGCTCAGATTATTTTAGATCGGCTAAAACGGTCTAATTAAAACCATATTTAATCTGAGTATGACATGCCTTCTGATGCTTAAAACAGGCCTCCAGGAAAGCTTGTTACAGGTCAAACCTATGACCGCTAATGATTAATCATCATGTTTTAAGGTCTATAATCGGCTATATCAGCTTTATTTAAATGGGGAAGAAATAGATGTCCAATGATGCCAATTTCAGCATGCCAAAAATATCAGCAGAGCGTGAAGATCAGGTGCTGGTAGAACCTGAAAAAAAGTTAGGGAAAGGTCAGATTTTTGCAGATGCAAATTACCCCTATCCGGAAAAGATGAAAAGGCGGGAGTATGAAGCGTTAAAAGAAGAGCTGCAAATTGAACTGCTGAAAATGCAGGGCTGGGTGAAAGAAACCGGGCAGAAAATTCTAATTTTATTTGAAGGTCGTGATGCGGCAGGTAAGGGGGGCACCATAAAGCGCATGATGGAGCATATGAACCCACGTGGTGCACGGGTTGTTGCACTGGAAAAACCCAGCGAATTTGAACGGGGACAGTGGTATTTTCAACGTTATTTACAGCATATGCCCAGCGCTGGCGAAATAGTTATGCTGGATCGTTCCTGGTATAACCGCGCCGGGGTGGAACGGGTTATGGGTTTTTGTAAACCCGGTGAGTATCTTGAATTTATGCGTCAGGCACCGGAGCTGGAACGCATGCTGGTGCGCAGTGGTATAAAGTTGTACAAATTATGGTTTTCTGTGAGTCGTAATGAGCAGTTCCGGCGTTTTCAGGGGCGCAGAAAAGATCCATTAAAGCAGTGGAAACTGAGTCCAATTGATCTGGCGTCACTGGATAAGTGGGAGGATTATACCGAGGCAAAAGAGGCCATGTTTTTCTATACTGATACCGCGGATGCGCCCTGGACAGTGGTGAAATCTGACTGTAAAAAACGTGCCCGTATAAATGCAATGCGGTTTCTGTTAGATAAACTGGATTATCCCAATAAAAACTCGATAGTTGCCCAGTCGCCTGACCCGTTAATTGTTGGTTCTGCGGAAACGATTTATGAGACTGGAGAGCATACACTGGAGAAACCACCACTCGTTAATGATTTTCCTGAACACGAAGAAGACGGTCAGAAACAGGAGAATAATGATGCATAAAACACAACATGCGCAAAAAATTACCGAAAGATTTCGTGAATTAGTGACTCAGGCGGGGGATTCCTTACCTGCGCAACATTATGAAGAACTTTCCCTGTTAATAGAGGCGGGAATTGATACGGCACTGGTGGAACGACTGGAAAAAATGGCTGATAAAATACAGGCACTAGCCAAAGAAGTGAGAAGTGATGCGGAGTTCTTCGATTGAGATTAAAATGTCATAAATTAAGGCCTTGAAATAACTAAATTTTGCTCTAAAAAGATTACCACAGAGATATAATATGAATTATAAATCAGCTGAAAAGTATCTGTTAAGCAAACCTGCATCGAGAAAAGATTTTCCGTTTGGGCCTGATGTGGCAGTGTTTAAGGTTAAAAATAAAATGTATGCAACATTATCCATGAACAAAAACACAGCCAATATGAACCTGAAATGTGACCCGCACCGGGCCGCCGCACTGCGCGATGTATATGATGCGGTAATTCCCGGTTATCACATGAATAAATTGCACTGGAACACCGTAATTTTAGATGCCAGTATTGACCAAAATGAAATCAAAAAGATGATAGATCACTCCTACGCACTGGTTGTAAATGGCCTGAAAAAAGCCGAGAAAAACGCCTTGCTTTTAGCCCATTCAGGTGAGGATTTTTTTAAAGATTTATAGGAAAGTTAAATGTTATTTGATAAAGTTATAAAACTAGCTACAATACACACAACTGTATACTTTGATTTAAAGAATATGGTAACTAATTTCTCTAACAACACTGGTGTTTAAAATGGCCGTAAAGAAAAGAAAAGGTAAGAAAAAAGCTGCTAAGAAAGCAAATCCTTTAGTAGCATTAAAAACTAAACTAGCGGATATGAAAGCGCAGGTAAAATCTGTGCAAACTGAAGCTAAAGACGTTGCTAAGCGTGCTGATGCATTAGTTAAAGGCATGGCTGGTACACCGGCTGCTCCTGCAGCTAAAACAGCTAAGAAGAAAACTAAGAAACGTCGTAAGAAAAGAGCTGCCAAGAAGAAGTAATTTTCGGGTAGAACTTTAAAAAGGGGGCTTTAGGCCCCTTTTTTTATGCATAATTTTATGTGTAGAAAGCGATATGGGCGCATGCAAAATTAAATGCTATAGACGGTTAGAGGCATTGGAAATGAACCTGCCTGTACGCTGGAAATATCATCAGATAAGCTGTTTTTAGACAGGCTTATAAACAGTTTCCCTCTACCGTGCAAATGAGGCCGTGCAAATGAGGCCGGGCAAATCATAGAAATCAGCCTTCAGGGTAAAGCATGTAAAGACACAATGAGCGAAGAAACATTTGTAACCAGTGTCAGGGTGATATTTAATAAGAAAATTTTAAACAGCTAAATTATAAGAGTGATAATCATAAATAAGCATTTACCACCATTAGCTCAAATATTGCTTATATATCTTTGCAGTGTGAGCGGTTTAGTCGCACAGGAACTGGAACCCAGATCCTATGCCAACGCACCGGATGGACTTAACTTTGTGGTGGCGGGTTATCAAAATTCACAGGGCGGGTTGGTATTAGACCCGGCTATTCCCATTAGTGATGCAACATCCAGGGTTAATGTGGCGATATTGGGTTATCTTCGCATGTTAAATGTGGCTGGATTATCCTCAGCTATAAATCACTGGATTGTGGAAGCCACTGCCAATGTAACTTTTTATAGCGAAAATGATACATTGGCTACGGATAAAGTTCGCAAACAGGTGCCGGTATATTCTGTTCAGGGTAATTTAACCTATACCTTTAAAAACAAAATCTGGCTGTCATACGGTGTTACCTATTTCATCGGTGGCGAAACAAAGGTAGAGGGGGTAGTGAGTAATGATTTGCAGGCTTAAGCACGCGTACCGGCACAGATTATGGTTCTATCAGTATTTTCTGGCAATATCGTTGGGGGGCGGGGTTATGAAAATAACCTTGATGTGAAATGAAATTAAATAATATATTTGCAGAAATTCCAGACGAACTCGATAATGAGTTAGTGCAAGTATTGCAACAAAGCGACAATATTAAAATACAAAGAATTGTTTCAAAAGGCCAGGTTTCCCCTGAAACCGGCTGGTATGACCAGCAACAAAATGAATGGGTCATTGTCATTAAAGGTGAGGCTGTCATAGCATTTGAGCAAACTGAAGTTGCTATGCAGGCCGGCAGTTATATTAATATTCCTGCTCACACAAAGCATAAAGTCAGCTGGACCCACCCGGATATAGAGACAATCTGGCTGGTGGTTTATTACTAAAATTAAATGGTTAACAAAATGCTGAGCTACTACACATTATTCTACGATGAGTCGAATTGTTAAAGGCTATTAATTGTGAATGTGGCATGGCAAGACATCGTTCTTCCCGGGTGATTTTCTGGTAATGCCCTGGTCATTCTCAGGTCATTCTGAGCCAATTGAAAGCCAGGCCTTAATGATGAAGTGGTAATGTAATATTTACCCTGAAACCTCCAAGCGCTTCAGACTGTTCAAAATTAATGCTGCCGTTGTAGTCGTTAATAATATCGGCAGTAATCGCCAGCCCAAATCCATGGCCCGAAACTTTTTCATCCAGACGTACACCTCTTTTAGTGAGTTCATTCATTTTTTCATGATCAGCACCTGGGCCATCATCTTCTATGCAAATGTGAAGATCAGAGTTAACACTCACGCTAAGCGAAATTTTCTGTGCAGCCCATTTATAAGCATTATCTAGCAGGTTGCCGAGTAACTCCATCATGTCTTCTCGATCGACCGGGCAAATAATGTTATCGGGTATATGTGTCGTTAATGTTAATGCATTTTTAGTATGCATCATCTCTAACGTTTTAAGCAGCGCCGACAGGTCATCTGTAAATGAAAACAGGCGGCCGCTATGACTATGGCCTGCTAAACGTGCTCGCTTTAGAATACGTTCTGTAATCTGATGAATATCATCTGCCTGTTTTATTAATGTGTTATTGATTGTGTCGGGAATGTCATTTTTATCGGTTAATTGTTTTATAACGGTTAAAGGTTTTTTAATCGCATGGGCTAAGTCACCCAGTGAATTACGTGAGCGCAGTAAGTGCTGTTGCATAAGGCCGAGTAAATGATTTACTTCATTAATTAATGGGTGTAATTCGCTCGGGACATCAGTGCTTAGTTTATCAAGCTGTCCTTGTTGAAGTGATTTTAATTCGTGCTGTATTTTAATAAGGGGTATTAAGCTTTTGCGAAGAATAAATATTTGAATCATGACCAGAGTTAATAACATGCCGATGGCCATAGCAGCAAACCAGTATTTAAACTGGTTAATATTTTCATTGATAGGATTAAGGTCTTCAGCAACAGTAATCGTCAGTTGATGCCCCTGTTTTTTATAACCCGCAGACACAATTAACAGGGATTGCTGTTCCGGCCCTGTTTGTAATGATTGTAATTGTTGGCCGGTGTTCACTGTTTGATGGTTTAGCTTTTGATCCCATAAAGAGCGAGAACTGATGGTTTGATTATCTGTGCCAATAACAAAATAATGCCCAGAAAATGGCTGATTATAAATGAGACCAACTTGCAAAATATCAATGGTTAAACTGTCTTTTTTGTCGAAATTAACATTGCTCAATAAAGTTTCTGCATCATGTTTCAGGCGTGATGCAATATATTCCTCAGCCAGGAATTGAACATTAATACTCACCAGTAACCACATAGAAGAGAAGGTGATAATTAAACTGAGTAATAAGCCTGTGCTGAGTTTAGATTGCAATGATTGCATTAGTTGTTGTCTCTAAAAACATAGCCCTGACCACGTCGTGTTTCAATTCGTTCTTTACCTAATATTTGACGCAGATGCCTGACATATACTTCAATGACATTACTGTCTTTTTCAGAATCAAAATCATAGATATGTTCAGTGATTTTTGATTTTGACAAAATCCGTTCCGGATTTAATAAAAAATAGCGTAACAAACGATATTCAATACCGGTTAGTTTATGTGTTGCATTATCTTCGGTGGTAACCGTTTGTTTCTCTTCATCCAGTGAGAGACCGGCAACACTCAGTGTACCACCGGGTTGCTGGCTAGAGCGATGCAGCAACGCGGTAATTCTGGCTAACAATTCCTCAACATGAAAAGGCTTTCCCAGGTAATCATCGGCACCGGCTTTGAAGCCATCCACACGCTCATGCCACGCATTTCTGGCCGTTAGTACAATCACCGGTAAATGGTTATTACTGGCCCGCCAGTTTTTCAGAACATCAATACCATTGCGCTGAGGTAAGCCCAGGTCAAGCACCGCAACATCGTATATCATTTCACTGCCAAGGTACTCAGCATCAACGCCATTGTCTGCAACATCGACCGCATAACCTGCCGCCTGTAGGTCTTTTTTTAGTGTGTTCACCAAATCATGATCGTCTTCTGCTAATAGTAGACGCATGATTAATGGCCTTCCTTAACAGATAATAGCTTGCCGGTTTTGGCATTAATATAAATTTCTCTTACCACCCCGTCTTTACCCAGAATTTCCACTTCATAAGCGATTTTCCCATCTTCTTTTTCCAGTTCTACCTCAAGAATTTTACCTGGGAATATTAGTCTTATATTTTTAAGTATGGCTTCCAGGGGTAATATTTCACCGGAGACTTGCAGGCGTCTGGCTTCAATATAATCATCATCAGCCTGTGCAAGTTGTAATGGGCTCAGTGCGATAATGCCCAGCAGTAAGCTGGGCAATAAGTTTTTAGTAATATGAGAATGACTCTTCATAATTTTAAGTATACCTTAATCGTGGCTTAATCATCCCACTTACCAAAGCCGGGTATACGCACATCGTGCTCATTAAATAACCCCTGTTCAGCCTTTGCATGACAGGCATTACATTGGCTAAAGCTTTTAACCTGTGGGTTTTCTGAAACCATGGATTTGGGGATTTCATCATGTTCATGTTTAAAGTAGGGGATATCTGATATGCGTAGTGGTATATCACTTGATTTAATAGACTGGCTAAATTTACGTGATCGCCGATAATCAGACTGCTCCGCACTATTTGTTAGAAGATACTGACTAATTGACTCGGCAGTTTGCGCATCAAGTTCGGCATTATCTCCAAAATGATCTTCAAGCCCGGACATTAATTTACGCCAGGATTTTGCAGGCAATAAACCGGGTGGATAGGCCATGTGGCAGCTACCACATTCATCTTTATATAAAGGGTTTGTAACAGTCGCTACATCTGATGATTTATGCCGCTGTTCTTCTATTTTTCCCCAGCGAAAATCATTATCACTCCACACTACAGGCAGTGTGAGAATGCCGACGGTGAAAATAATTGTGCTTATTGCAAGTGTGCTTTTCATAATATTTCTCCTAAAATTTAGATTCGTTTTCAATGTAAACGAGTATGTTGGATTTTTCCTGAGCCGTGCATTCACGCCCCAGGGTCCATTTACAATTACGTTTAAACCATTTGTTGATTTTTTTAACACTGGTTAAGCGTTGCGGGTTAACAGACGGTGCCATCGGTTTAATTGGCTTGTTTGTTTTAATATGTTTTCCGGGTTGAGTTAAATCTTGCGTGTGGCAACTTGCACAACTGCGACTGGGAAAATCCCCCTTACCCATAAATGTTTTTTGCCATAATGCTTTTCCCTGTTGTGCATCGGCAGTGTTCGTGCCCTGAGTAGCGTAAACCGTTAATAAATGATTAACCGTGTTGGGGTCTGCCTGGGCAAAGCCAAATGGCACACTGATTAGTAGGGTGGTCATTAGAAATGTGTTTTTCATGATTAATCCTTATTTTGCTTTGTCAGACTTAAAGCCGGTTAACATAGATGACACCAGGTTCTCTTTATGAATTAAGCTTTCAACTAACACCCCGGCAACATGTATAAATACAAGAAACAGTGTGAAGTTAGCAAAGAACTCATGAACTTCTTCAAGTGCATTACCCCAGGCGCTTTCTGTTTGAGTGAACCAGTGAGCAACGGGGCCTATATGCTCTTCAGCGCCGAGTAAAAAAACACCCGTTATCGATGTAATGAGTAAACTAATCATCAACAGAATGACCATGGCTCCCCCGGCGGGGTTATGCCCAAGATAACGTTTAGCTTTAAAACGTAAGGTATCTTTCAGAAATTGCATGATATTTTCACGGGAATAGACAAAATTACTAAACCTGGCATATCGTGTGCCGATAAACCCCCAGATAATTCGGATAACGAGTAGTGCAAGTATCAGGTAACCGGCCCAGCTATGTATTGTTAAAAAATCATCTTCGGTTATGTAAGTGATGACAAAAGCACTGACCAGGGACCAGTGAAAAAATATGACAAGTGGATCCCAGACCCTTGTTTGAGATGAATTAGCCATGATAGTAAGACCTCCAGATTTCGAATGACTTTAAGATATCAACTGAAACTGAAGTCAAGCTGAAAATAGAGGATTAAAAAGAAAATTATTTTAGAAAGTTATATGGTTATATAAGACATGTATGGACGCTCCATTAATGTCAACAAAACTATCCATTCACTGTGCATAAGCAAGTTAGAATGTAGAATGGGTCAGCTGTAGAAGGGGCCATGTAGAGGGGCCAGGTCTTTCCATGCCACATTCTAAAAATTGTGCTACTATCAGCAAATGGCAAGACCTTTAAGACTAGAACTAGCCGGCGGCTTATATCATGTAACTTCACGCGGTGATCGGCGTGAAGATATCTACGTGGATAATAAAGACCGGGAAGAGTGGCTGTCGCTACTGGGTCGTGTATGTTATCGATTTAACTGGCGTTGTCATGCGTACTGCCTGATGGATAACCACTACCATATCGTCATTGAAACCGCAGAAGCCAACCTGTCAAAAGGCATGCGACAACTCAACGGCGTCTATACACAATATTATAATCGTCGGCACAACCGAGTAGGGCATGTGTTTCAAGGTCGGTTTAAAGCCATCTTAGTAGAGCAGGATGCATACCTGCTGGAATTAGCACGGTATGTCGTACTCAACCCACTCAGAGCCAAAAGAGTAAAAAGTATACCGGCGTGGAAATGGAGCAGTTACCACGCCATGACCGGCAAAACACCCACGCCACCCTGGTTAGAAATTAACTGGATACTGGGGCAATTTTCCAAACAACGTAAACGCGCAATCACACACTATATAAACTTTGTAAAAGAAGGTATTGGTTTACCAAGCATCTGGAATGATTTAAAGAATCAGGTTTTTTTAGCCTCTGATGGGTATATCAATAAAAAACAGAAAATGATCAATAAAAAACAATCATTAAGTGACGTACCCAAACTACAGAGAAGAAAAATAGTAAAGCCAATCGCGTTTTATGAAAAGAAATACAAAGATCCAAAAGTGGCGATCACAAAAGCCTATTTGACAGGGGGTTATACATTAAAAGAAATAGGTGAGTATTTTGGGTATCATTATTCTACTATTAGTCGAATAGTTAAAGGCTATGAATCGTGAATGTGGCATGGAAAGACCTGACCCCGTTCTTCCCTGACCTCGTTCTTCCATGACTCGGAGTTTTGGCCACTTGCTAGGTGCTACCAAACAGAGAGCTTTCACCTCCAATCTTACGCCAGCTTCGCTTGGCGCACTGGATGTCCAAATAAGCGGCTCATTTTAGAGATGCCCTTAAGGAAACAGAGCGCACAAAGCGCGGTCTGTCCCCAAGTGCAGCTAGAGTATGATCAACTTAAACACACCTAACACCTTAAAAGTGCCGTTACCTTTATAAGGTCATTTAAACATGAGAAAAAGCTGGCAACTAATTAACGAATATAAGTCTCCATTGATGTTCATATTTAACGATAAGTGCTATATATGCTCCTAATCTAAACATCTATCGTTATTTACTGCATAATCGGCAACAACTGATACTCTTCACGAATACATATTGTCCATGTATTAAAGGATTAATTTCTGGTTTTTGGGCAATGCCGGTCATAAAATATCCAGATTTACAGCTGGTTTTTTTAGATTCAACAATTTTATTCTTTATAAGAAAATCGGTTATGTTTAAGGCTTTTGTTTCATAGCATTGACAAGCGCTTAATTCATCTGCTAATACTGTTGAACTAAATAATGCAGCTGAGCTTAAACACAGTGCGAAAATTTTAAGGAGTTTCATATTATTTACCTGTTTTTTAAATAGACATTGTATGTTTAGTCAAAATAAGTATTAATTTCAAGTTTTCAAGCTAATCATTTTTCTTTATTTAGTTAATCTTATTAAGTTAGTCATTATAAAAAATAGTTATATGGACCTATATGGACGCTCCACTGATGTCAAGCAAATAGCAAAACCGTACCGTGTTCATCGCAGTAAAAGAATTACGGGGACGTATCAATGCCAGTAAGTTAAGCCCTAACCCATTGATTATCTAATTATAACCCGCTGTAATTTCCCACACTACAGCCATAAGAACCCCCATCTACCAACCACATTCACATCATAATCAGGTCCGTTTCTTATAACCCTAATTTAGCAAAGCGAAACTCCACACAGAATAATTTAATTTTTTTTGATATTATCCGCCCTTTCTTAATTTCATCCGAACCATGCAACGTTTTTTTATTGATTTTGAGTCCATTGACAGATTTACCCTCTCACTCGATTACCATCAAGATGAACTCACCTGCCACCAATTGCTCACAAAATAATCAGTTTGTGTCCCATGGCATTATCTATAAACAACGCTCAATCAAGGTCAGTGAACCTGTAGGCAAACGCCTGCTTTGCTCTAATCGCTATGGTCGCTCAGGGTGTGGGCACACATTTCAATTGACCATAGCGGATCAAGTACCGCGATTTCACTATGGTGCCTTGCAGTTATTTATTTTTATTACCTCACTTTTTGCTGATTTTTCAGTAACGACTTCATACATTAAAGCCACGGGGCAATCTGAGGCACGGAATGCCTGCGCTGGTTAGCTAAGCTTGCTCGCAAACTAACGGATTATCGATGTGCTTTACATGCCCGACCAGCCATAAATTTAACCGCTTATAAATCCCGTACTCGGCGCCTACAGCTTTTACTGCCTACGCTTAAATCGCTTTTCTTAATGTTTCCTAACGCCTCTGTCTCTGGCTATCAAAACAAGCAACAAACCCCCTTTATTTAAATATTTTTCACTCAAAAAATCAGGTTAATTGATGGCTCACTTATTTTTGACTGAATTTTTTCTTGCGATTTTTTAATTTAATCATGCAGCCTTCTGCATTGAGTTAAACCGATTTACGTTGTTCTCTCACGCAACAGATTAGGGCCGTATTCACTAAAATTATTTTCACTTATTATCCAAAGATTATTTTTTATATCATTAATCTGGAGAAACCATGTGAGTCAGTTATTTGGAAACAATCAACCCCATAAAAAACCGCCCCTTGAGTTGCGACTGCGCGTGCTCAGCGCCATTGATTATGCGCCAGGCGATAGTGTTCGAGCGCGTATTAAAAGTGTAGCGACACGTACCTTTAGCGATGAGCAAACCGGTTGCAACTATCAATTTACCTGGCGCACCCATCATAAGAAATCAATAAAATCAAAGATTTAAATTGTAACTAGGCCTTTTTGTGAGTATGGATGCCTGTATAAGACTTACGAATAAGACTCGTAAAAGCGCAGATAAATAAAAATGTTTTTTCCGAGCGCTTTTCCAAAAATCCGTCGTGCTTATTACCAGTGCTCAGGTGGCTTACGTGATGCATGGAAGACTCTCAGAATCTCAATGCGATCCAGGCGAGGTCTGACGCGATAGGGGATGATGTAACGGGTTTTAGGGATAACGAGTTCGTGTGTGCCGGGTAGTCGGCCTGGATGACCAAGGTTAGGGTTGCCCGCGAGCATTGCCACGGTATGCTGAATCCGGTGTACAACTAACTGAGCGGATTGAGGATCATTTTTAGCGATATACTCCGCTTCCTGATCGAGATTTTTTAAGGCTGTCCGTAGCCATTTAATCTGCATTAGCACCCCACTTATTAAAGACTGCACCGACTTCCTCGTCGCTGGCAAAGTCATTAGCATCAGCTTCTTTAATAGCGGCTTTAAGTTCCTGGATTTGCCATTCATTTAACTCAATGAACTCCCGGACGGCTTCAGCGGCCAGAAAGGATTTACTACGGTGCGTTGTTTTAGAGAGCTTGTCCAGGCGGGTTTTAAGCTCGGGCTCAAGGCGTATGGTCATGGTTGTAGATGACTGAGACATGGGGTTCTACCTGTATTGTGCTCGCATGTACACATAATAGCACAAGATGTGAGCGTTAGGTTAATCGGGCGAATTCATCTCCAAGTTCACCACTTCATCAGCAGTTAAAAACTTCATCTGGAGTTCTAACGACATTAACAAGACATATATGGACGCTCCATTAATGTCAACAATAGGAACCCTTCACGACGCATAAATCGTAGTGATATATTATTTCTTTTTGCTAAACACCTGCATTGACAAGAAAAGGTCGTGCTGACATATATCTGGCCTCTTAGTGGAAGTTTTATTTTCGTGAGCTTCCGGGCCCAAATGAGAACCGCACCTGAGCGCCTAAAGCACCCACTCGGTTTCAATGAACCATGTCCAAATCAGGCTCCTGTCAGGGCAGTGTGAGCGTTATTTCATCTTGCTGTTCACGATGTGAAGCAATTAATTCAAGTGAATATTATTTGAAGTATTACACCTAAGTTAATGCTCATAGTATGATCCAATATGGTACTAGATTTTAAGGAGCGTCCATCTCATTACCCATCTTAAGAAATATTTAATCTAGATAAAATTCAATTAGTTAGTAGTTCCTTATCATGGGTGTCCAGATAATTAACAGAGAAGAAAAATAGTAAAGCCAATAGCATTTTATGAAAAGAAATACAAAGATCCAAAAGTGGCGATCACAAAAGCCTATTTGGCAGGAGGTTATACGTTAAAAGAAATAGGTGAGTATTTTGGGTATCATTATTCTACTATTAGTCGAATAGTTAAAGGCTATGAATCGTGAATATGGCATGGAAAGACCTGACCCCGTTCTTCCTGACCCCGTTCTTCCCCAATTTTGCGGTTCTTATGTTCCAGAGGGTGCCGGATTTGTGTGTTAATAAAATTTATCATTAATTAATTTTTGCAAATCGACCGGTTGCCCAATTACCGCAGGCACGTTGCTTTCTTTCGCATACTCAACATTAAAACTATTCATTATAGATTCCATATGGTCCCTGCCATATTCATCTACAAATTCTCTTACAGGGATTGAATTAACCGGTGCAAAAGAAAAGCTAACTACAATGTAATTTTTTTCAGTGATGGGAATGGCATAATAAATTTCATGCTGATGTAGTGAAGGATGTTCTATAGGGTAGCTAATCCAGTTTTGCTGATTAAATGTAGCGATATTATAGGCTTCATAAAAATTTGGATGTAATGTTATTACATTGCCTTCGCTATCTTTTTCTTCACCAGTTTTACTTTCAATATTAAAGTTTTCTATTGTGGTGCCAATTAAGCCTAAAGGTGTAAGAATGTTTTTATCTGAATTTTCAGGAATTTCTTTAATGTACATTGACATCATAATAGTGCCAAATTCTTTAGCTAATAAACCGCTTTCTTTGAAATCCCACCAACGGCGAATAAGGGTGAATTTTTCGTGGTCCAGGTAAATTTCCTTGTCTGATAAATTTACCGACTCAATCATATTGTCTGCCGGCATATCCGAGCTGAAATTTTCAGGAATTGAAAATTTTACAAGATTACCCGATAACTCAATTTGCCTTGGCATTAATGGCGCTTGTTCAGGTGCTTTGCTAAGGCCTAAAGCTTTAGTGATAACTGCGAGCATAATAATTGTCCATATACTGAATTTTATTAATTTTGATTTCATTATTTTAAAAAGTTTTGAATATATTTAATACCGCTACGTCCGCCCTGGTCGACATAATCAAAGCCTTTTTGTAGTGTGTTTCTACCTTTGCCTGGGCCGTTTGCCATTTGATTATCCCATGCCCCAAAACCATCATGCATTAAAGTATGCGGGCTTTGTTGAACCGAGCCACCCATTACATGGTTGGAATACACAACTGAACCCAGTATACGCCATGGGTTGATAGTATTTAAACCTACAACTGTATTGACCATATCATAATCATTCGCACGGGTTGCAATTACCTCAACTCCTGCGCGTTCAAATAAAACCGATGAGCGCATATCATTGTTGGCATTGCCATGAAAAGCAATGCTGTGCATATTTAATAATTCCCCTTTATCTTTACGTAAAGCACCGTTAAAACCACCGGTAATAGCCCATCTACTGTTACCATTTAAATGGTAACGAACCGCTTCTGCAAAAATTAAACCGCCCTGGCTATGGGCAATCCATTTGGTTTTATTTTTAGCCGCCTGTGTTTTTTGTAGTAAATGACTAAATTCTTTAGTGACATCGGTGGTTGCACCAAATTTATCTTGAATAGACTCCCATGTATCACCCATACCACCCACACTGGGATTATGGAAAAGCGTATATTCAGATATTGCGCCTTTACCAAATTCATATTCCAGATGTGCACCCATTAACCAGGTTGCCTTAGCCAGATTATTAGACTGGCCATTAACGGCAGCATAGGCGGTAGAAACAGCGTCTACTTTTCCTTTGGCTTCCCATACACCTTGAGTATTTTTTTGAACTTTATAAAGGCCAGTTTTTTCCAGCTTATCACGTTGCAATTGAACAGTATCTTTAGGTTCAATATTGTAAATAACCACTTGACCGCTAAAAATTTTGTACCAAATGTGATGAAAAGGAGTGTCTAATGCGCGAGTATCTACCGTACCTTTTTTTAAATAACCCGTAGTTGCTCGGTTATTGCCCCGTAAAGATATAATGGCACGTTGCAAACCCAAACCATAATTTAGGCCTCGTTCTCTTTGTAAAACCTTATTGGCGTAACCGGTTAAAAATATTTTATATCCCGAATTTGAAGCGGCTGTTTCAAAAGTGGCTTTAAATAGAGTCGGGGGTTGATTATTAAGTTGCTGAATTTCAATAGGTGAAAACTGAACACTACCTTCAGTAAAAATGTGTTCATTTAGGATTTTTGTATCTACGCCCATCTTGGTTAGTCCATTAAGTGAAGTTTTTATATTAATTAGTGTTAATCAAACTAAGGTAATTAGGTGCTTAATTCAATAAAACATCTCCGTTACGTACAAAAACGTGAGTGTTGTCACATTTATGGAAAAGGTTGTAATTGTAGGGGGGTTATAAGTTATTGATATATAGCGTGTTCTTAGAGTATCAGGGGGGAGTGACAACTGATAATCATTATTATTGAAGTATTGGCAAGGCCTGTGTAGCTAAATTCCTATCAAAATGGTAAGGAGTTGTCATGCCTGGAAAGCCAAGGATGTACCTACCAAATGTTCTATGTCATGTTATTCATCAGGGTAACAAAGCATCACAAGGCACTCATGCTAAGTGGCTAGTAAAAACAAAGACTTAGATTGAATTCAGGCTTTTTGTTACTGCGGGTGTCCGGATTGGTGATACCCCGTAAGCTGCCCAGGCAATGGGTGGCAAACGTGCAAAACGTGGGCAAAGGGTTACCCGCCTTAAAGTACTTATCCCGTTATCTTTATCGCGGTGTCATCAATGAGAAAAACATCATTAAAAATGAAAAGGGGAATGTCACCTTTAGCTATACCGACAGCACCACAAAGCAACCCGCATACCGAACCCTAAAAGGAGAAGACTTTTTATACCTGGTTTTAAAACATGTACTGCCAACAGGATTTAGACGTGTCCGGGATTATGGTTTTTTACATTCAAATTCAAAACCCCTTTTAAAGCGGGTACAACTGCTATTGCAGGTAAAGCTTGAAAATAAAACGCCACGCTCCAGAGCGGATTTTATCTGCCCGATATGCAAATCGAAAATGCAAATTAAAATAATACAACAGGCTTCACGCTCAGGCTAACTTAAAATAAGTTGGTAAAAAACCATCCATAAACCAGGCAGAGGAGAGACATTAAAATGAAATAATATTTTTTAAACGCTGTGAAATTCAGCTGATCCCGTTCGTCTGTCAAAAAGAGCCCTTTAAAAAAGAGCTCGCATTAGAATGAAATTAAAATAGATATTTGCTTATATAAAGCGCTGAAAGTTGGGCTTGTCCAACAACCGGATAAGATTGTGGATCGCTTCGCTCTCACAATCTATCCTTGTTCGTTAGAGCTTTTAACTTGTTTTGTCACAATCAACATAAACAGATAAGCCGTCTTTCAAACTGTAATATTCTAAACATGTTTTATTATTTTTCTGTATTTTTCTAGTTTCTATATCAATTGCCCAAAAAGCATCATTTAATTCTACCCAACCATTTTTATTAAAATCCATCAAACTGTAAGGTAAAGGAGACATTGAAATAAATAACAAATATAGACTTAGGTATACAAATAAAAATATTCCTAAAACTATAAATAATGATTTTGAAATTATATTCATTATTTCCTTCAAATGATTTTTTTACAGCTCTAACGCCAGCAATAACCGGAATTTTGTAGTAGTGTTTGAGCTGTGCTAGGCTCTTTAGCACAGCTCAAACACTGCGGAAAAATGTCCGAGTTGATTGCTTTTGTTAGCTGCCAATAGGCCGAAACAACACATATAACCAAGCAGCTATAAAACCAAAAATAAAGATATAATTTATCATCGTTGCTGACCAAAAATTATTTATTTTGTGAATTAAGGGCTCATTCTTTGCTTCGACAGACTCGGAAGGCATTTTCCCTCCTAGGGAATTCCTAAATATTTCTGATAATAACTCATCTTCGTTACTTAGGTTTTTCGCGTCCTGCATATAAACATGATTCATACGCCTTCCTACTTTATTAAATGAAAACCAAACAAAAGCCACATAAATACCCGAAATTGAAACAACAGTTTTTATTTCATTCGAAGGAGGATTTTTGGGAACATTGATAAAAAAATAATAGAAAGCCGCACCTAAAAGTGCTGTACTAGTAATAAACATGAAATTATTTCTTTGCCAAAAAAGTTGCGCCTCCGCATGGCTCCGCTCCATAAGTAATTTAAGCACATCAATCTTTGAAATTTCTTCATTTTCACAAAATTTCACTCTGTATTTCCTATGATTGTTTTTTGTGTAGCTAACGAGGCTGTAGAAAAACCTCCAGCCTAAAAATTGATTAAAAATTAACCTGCGAAATAGGCTCGTTTTTTAAATTCTATATATGTTTCGTATTGTAAAAAAGTTTTAGGCGTCTCTCAGAGACGCTTTTTTGTTAAAAATTTTACACCAGAGGTTTTTCTACAGCCTCAACGCTTACATAACCTGACGCATTTATTTTCGGCCTGTTTTTTAGGCCGTAAGTAAATGTGGTCAGCGTTAATGTGATGGTTAGATTTTTGCATTGTTGTATTTATTCAGCGTTTCAATAAAATCAACCAAGTGAGGGTAATTTGCACCTTTTAATATTTCAAGCTCACCTTTACTAGCAGTATTAAGGTTTTTCCGTGCACGACCTAACCTTGATAGTAGTGGTTTTATTATTGAATTTACTCTTTCCACAAATTCTTCCATGTCAGTAAATGAGCATGGTATTTTGTAACCCTTATTTGAGCTAGTAATAATAACATCAGAATCTCTGAGTGGAGCTATAACTTTTGAGCGTAGATAATATGTAGATATTGTTCCATAGCCAGCATGTAATAAAAAATTGATTATCTTTGTAGTAGAGATATATTCATTTTTATCAATAAAACGACTATGAAAGACAACATGCCGTAAAACGGCAGCCTGTACTCTCGTTTCTTCTTCTATGCTTTTTTCATTATTAACAATAAAATTTTCAGCTTGAGCTAATGAATAGCTATATATTAGATTACTATACTCATTAGATGTATTATCTTTAGGGAAGTATGCTTGGTATCTGGTTGGCCACTCGTCTATATCCAGGGCTTTTGTAGAAATTAGTTTTATATATTCTTCATTAAGTTCGGGGGAGCTTTTATTTTCATATATCTTACTGATAGTGCCGACAACAAAGTCTGAAAGCTGTACAAGCAATTCACTTTTACTGTTTACAAGGTCGAACTTTGACTTATAAAACATATCAGGTTTGTGATTATGTTCTATATACTTTTTAAAGCTTTCTTTGAAATCTTGACCGCCATGCTCATCAGATATTACATGGATATCGAAAAATGATGTAAATAAGCGATTATATAGCTTTCCATTTATATATTTTAAAAATGACTTCTTGTATTGTAAGCCGCTATCTTTGTTTATTTCATTTTTATCAACACAAATAGCGTAGAATTTAAAATTCAGATCATTTACCGAAGCTAATATTTTAGTTCTTCTGCTGTTATTATTACCTACGCCACTTGATTTTATTTCACCAGTTTGAAAATATTTTACTCTTAGTTCTTCTGATTTTTCTTCTAGCTCCTGTTTTTTATCTTTTGATACAATAATTGCTGAAACAATAAAATAATCAGAAGCACCGACTTTAGTTGTATCTAAGTCAGTATTTCCGGTTTCATCGATATATGCAAATGTTTCAGTATCCATTTCTGATTTCTTTTTAATCTAACAGTTAAGTATCTATATTTCCCTGTCCATCGGGTTATCTGTAAATCCAGCTATCCCTATTGACAAGTAATCTTTAGGGGTATGATAATCCGAGTGGATGAGCATTGAAAGTACTTAATTGTTGGATATGTCTTATGGGTGCTGTGTATTCGCGGTTTTGGAGTGATTATCGTTTAAAAACAATTTCATATAGTGTGAGTGATACCGGTCATGTGCATTACATGGCTGTGGTTAAAACGCTTGTCAACGTTTGTTCTGGTCGTAAGTTGGTTTCGCTCAGTGCGGGTGATGTTTATAAATACATTGCTGATATAGCTGGAAAAGTGAGATCTCATATTTTCATTTTGCCATTGTCGTAAAGGCGCTTAAGATTCTTTTGTTGGCATGGTGAAATCTGATCGGGCAGATAAGTTTTCATTCAAATAAAAGGTGACAGATCTATTTTGTTTAATGTTGGAAAAGGGGGCGAAGAATAAGTGAGACACATATCATAAGAGGTCGAGAATCAAGAAAGAATGGGGCTTATTCTTTCTATGCCATATTCATAAATTGTGTTACGCAATAAAAATACAAGATCAGTTGAACTCGCACGGGTAGACCGTTATTACATGTGGTTTTAAGAGCCGTGCTTTATGTATTACAAGCGTCGTTAATTTATCTATCCGTTTTATTAGTGATTCGCTTCTTTCTATTTTTATTCAAAAAAAACCTTTGCCATCTAAAGAAACCCCATGCTAGAGTTTGGGCTGATTATTTTTGTTGGTAAACCTGCGCGGCATAAGAGCCGGCTTTTTCAGCTTTTATGCCGGCAAAGCCGTTAACGCATTAACAACGTAAGTTAACATCACCACCAATAATAATCGCGTCACCGTTATCGAGCTATTACTATTTTATGCGGTACCTGAAAACCCAGCGTACCTGCCAACAAGGAGAAGACAATTGAAAAACAATAACCTAAACCAAGATTAAAAAAAGTAGCTGACCTAAGGTGCTTTGAACACCCAAAGCCAGCTAACCACCTTAACCTGATTGAGAGGTCAAAATGGCTGAATCTAATTCTACGCTACGAACCCGCTTTGCCCAAATAAATTTAACAGCAAACGCACAAAAACCCCAAACCGACACTGGGTTAGCAGATGATGCAGGGCTTAAAACCCCGCCATCCAGGCAAACCCTAACAACTCCGCCCATAGCCAGGCGGGACGTGAGAAGTGTCTCGTTTAGTGTGATACCCGCGGTTACATCTAACGATGTATCCACCGGTGTATCACCTAAATCGCAAGCACCCATCGCGCCACCCCCTGAGCTAAACCTTTCAATCTTCACAACCCAAACCTTACCCACAACACTGGAAAACCTGCGCTCGCATGTTCAATACCTGCTGTGCTTACCCCTGCCTGTGCGCGTAAAAAATCGGTTGCGATTGAAATACTGGGCTATGTCGCGTCGGCTTGAGACCGTGAGTGAGCTGTTGAAATTAGACGGGGTGGATAAATTAAGTGTTGATCCGAATTGTTTTGATCTTTCGGAATTTGATTTATCGCATTTCAACCTGTCGGGCGAAGACTTTCAAAGCGATTAAATAGAATGCTCAGCCGGTGGTTGTTTAACTGGTGGACATTAGGTTGGACCACTGGGCACCGATTGTGGTGCCCGGTTTTCCTTTGTTTTTTATGTTTGTTTTGGTTTTTATTTAATCGGGCTTATATCCAGCGATGCTAAGTGCTGTAAAGCCACTGGGTTCCCGACACAAGCATTCGGGAACGACGATGTTTTTTAAGTTAATGGCTAGTAGTGGATTTAACTAGAAATTTTAATTTAATTATTAATAAAAACAAAACTAAACGAAAATTTTTTACGGAGAATACCATGCAGCGAAATGATAACTCATTGAGAAGCCGGTTTATAAACGCCATCGACTCGGGGGCATTAGGTCGGGTAGACGAGTCGGGTACTATTTTTACCCTGAAAGAATTCAAACTGTATTTTTCAGAAATCAAAACCGATTACATCAATTCTTTTTTACCCGCGTCCACCATCGAAATGGGGCGAGTGGACATGACCCACACCAAATTTTTATTTCGCATACGTAAAGGCGTGTATCGGGTGCATCCGCAATTGCTTTTAGATTTGGAAGGTGAGGCGGCGGGGAGGGAGAGGAAGGGGGAGTGAGTTTTGATTAATATAAAAAAACCAGCCTTCACCACGCGACCGTTATTTTGATAACTCAGTAAAATAAGCCAAAAATAATTTTAGCTGATTTCACTGCGCGTTATAGGGTCTTAATTGAGTTGTTCGCAGTAAAAGCTACACTAAAAGCTACACTATGAGAATGTGTCATAGGTCATTATGTTATCTTGCAGGATCAAGAAGAGGATTATTATAATAATCTGACTAAAAACGATACGCCTATGTAAAGTGCAGGTTATCAGAGGCAGGTTCAAGTGGTGATGATGCGCAGTATTTATTATGATTTATCAGTTGGCGTGATTCGGCGATTAACGGTTATTTTTTAAGCAGATCTTTCAAATCTGCAAAAGGGTTATTGGTGGCTGCTTTCTGCTCATTTTTGCCCATCACTATGCCATGCTCCGCCAGTTGTTCTTCGTAGCGTTGGTGTTCGTTGTCATGACAGTACAGGCAGAGTAACTCCCAGTTACTGCCATCAGTCGGGTTATCATCATGATCATGATTGATGTGATGCACGGTTAGTTCGTGCAGGTTGGCTCGGTCAAACTCACGACAACAGCGGCCACAAATGTGGGGATAGAGTTTTAAGGCTCTTTCACGGTAACCATGGCCCCGGCTTTCTGCGTCTTTACGGGCTTTGGCGACGACTCGATCCAGTTTGTCATTATCAACTTTGTTCATAAAATATTGCTCATCAAGGCATAGGCCTGAATTATGTGATCTGAATTCTGTGACCAGAAACCTGGGAAATTAATATATCTGTTAATGGATTAATGATATATGTTTTAACGACTACTTTTCAATAGATTATCCCATATTTTAAAATACCCTTCACTAATTCAGTCTGTTCTGTAACAATGGTTCACCCAATTTAGGAAATGCATGTGACAAACAACGATATATTACGCCGAATTCGCTATACCTTCGATTTCGATGACTCGAAAATGATCAAATTACTCAGTCTGCCAGACCAGCCGGTGAGCCGTGAGCAAATGAGTGAGTGGCTAAAAAAAGACGACGACCCTGAATTTCAGTTATGTAAAGATGAGCAACTGGCTATTTTTCTAAATAACCTGATTGATGAGAATCGTGGCAAAAAAGAAGGCGCTCAGCCCCAGCTAGAAAAACATCTGACCAATAATATTATTTTAAGAAAGTTAAAAATTGCGCTGGATCTGCGTGATGATGATATTATAACGTTAATGGAATTAGCTGATTTTAAAATCAGCAAGCATGAATTAAGTGCCTTATTTCGTAAAAAAGGTCATAAGCATTATCGGGCGTGTAAAGATCAGATATTGCGAAATTTTTTACAGGGTATGCAGTTGAAATACCGTAAAAAAGATTATTATAAGTGAAAAATTAATGGAAATTTTTGAACTAGAAGGCCGTGATTATATTGAGTTAAATAATTTATTAAAAATTACGGGACTGTGTGAAAGTGGTGGCATAGCAAAAATACAGATTTCAGAAGGCCAGGTAAAGGTCGATGATAAGGTGGAATTACGTAAGCGTTGTAAAATTCGCACAGGGCAACTCGTAGATTTTAATGACCAGCAGGTGCGGGTTAGTTAATAGGTTAAGGTGTTATCTTCTGGGCTGACAAAATATGCCAGTTATTGATATGAATGTTTTCGCCGGTAATCCATCCCAAAATTTAGCCCTGTTTAGATGCTATTTTATTTGAAACCTATAGCAAAATGGCTTTTTAAGCGTTTAGCAAAGTAATCGCTTCATCGGCACTTTCCAGTGCGCCCTCAAGATAACCGCCATGTTCGCGGGCGACTTCAGTCCCCGCTAAAAATAATTTATTGTTGTAGAAACTTCTCGACATGTCGCCAGCATATTGGGGGTGATGCATAGGCGAATTTAAGTCCAGTTGAGTTGTTGTATACTTGTCCTGACTCCAGTCTTTTATTTTTATATCAATTACGTTTCTGCTCTGTTCGCCAAATAAACGTTGTAATTGTGCCAGACATAAAGCGAATAATTGCTCTTGATCTACCTGTTGGCGTTGATGTGCATTTAAACCAACAAAAGAAGTCAGAGCATAAAACGCATTATTTGCAGGTGAGCCATCGTAAATTTCTGAAAGGGGTCCGTAGTGACTAAAGACCTCAGCGGATAAATTTTGATCACGCCAGAAAGGTTTGTCGTAGACAAATACAACTTTACTGTGAGTTGACATCCAGGTTGGGGTGTTGTTTAAAGCCGCTATGGTTTCATCACTAAAGGCAGGGTTAAAATTTATGCTTTGTAAGAATAATCGAGGCGGTAATGCCAGAATTATTTTATCCGCTGAGTATTCATAAATTTCACCATTACGTAATGTCTCAATGCTACATGAATCAGCATTTATCGATGTAACTTCAGTGTTTAAATGAACGGTATCGTCAGAAATATTAGAATGAAGTAGATCAATTAAACTCGCACTACCGTTTTCTAGCCGATAAGACTGCTGGTGAGAAGATTGTCCGCTATATCGTTCGATGTCTGTAGCCGATTTTTCATACAGTATATCGCCCGTTATATATTGCGGGAATATTTTTAAACCAAGCGTATCAATCAGCTTTTTCAGACGTGGCTGCAATTGTGGCCATATCCAGGCGGGCCCCATATCGTAACGGTTGTTATTATGTGAAACAGATAATATGCGTCCCCCACACCGTGCACGGGCTTCTAGTACAATAACATCCTGTTTTTGTTGCTGTAGTTGCCATGCAGCATATAAACCACTTAGTCCGGCACCAATAATGATAATGCGATGATGTTCACTCATAAAGCAGCTAACTTTTTAATATATGTTAAATGAGTATTGTATATCTTTGTCAGCTTGCGTATAGTTTTTTATAAATGAAGGGAGTCTGTCATTATGATTACACTGTATCAATTTCCAATCTCACACTATTGCGAAAAAGCCCGCTGGGCGCTGGATTATAAAAAACTCCAGCATACGACAAAAAATTTATTACCCGGCCCCCACATTAAGCAGGTTATGGCAATGGCCAAAACTTCTGAAGTGCCCGTGATAAAGCATAAAGGTCATATAATTCAAAAGTCGGATAATATTGTTGATTATCTGGATAAAACATTTCCTGAAAAACGTCTGACCCCACTGGATGAAGCGACTCGTTTACAGGCGCTTGAGTGGGAACAATTTGCAAATAAGGAAATCGGCATAAATTTACGCACATATTTTTATCATACCTTACTCAAACACCCGGATGTCTTAATACCGATATTTACACATCAGGGACCCTGGTATGGAAAAATATTTATGAGGCTATTTTTTCCAAAGTTGCGAAAAACCATGATTCGATATATGCGTATTAATGACGAGTCTGCAGCTCAGGCTAGAAAAAATTTAAAACTTGCCATTGATAAAATCAATGCGCATTTAGTAAACAAACAATATTTAGTGGGTGATCAGTTCAGTCGTGCAGATCTGGCAACGGCAGCATTATTAGCGCCATTAATTCAACCTGAAAAATACGGTGTTCCATGGCCTTCACCATTGCCGCCCGTATTACAGGCTACTATTGATGAATGGAGCGCAGAGCTTGAGTGGGTGCGAAAAATATATAAAGATTATAGGTGATAATCGATTGATAAGACTATCGCTGGCCTTTTATAACGCTAAAGAATAAAAAGTGTTGAGTTATAACAGGCTTATAGTTATATAAATATCATATATGTCCCGTTAACTTAAAAAGTGTCGTCATTCCCGAATGCTTGTGTCGGGAATCCAGTGTCTTTACAGTACATAAGGCCGCTGGATCCCCGACACAAGCATTCGGGGATGACGGTTTAAATTATTATCTATTATTATTTTGTTCCTCTAATTTCATGTCGTTAATAAATAAAAACCAATAAAAGTGTGACACGCGACGATTTTAGGCCGTATTCAATTTTCTTAACGGGACACTAGTGTATAAATATATTTAATAATGTTGCCTCGTACTTTTTTATTTTTATCTGTGATGCCTTTTTTTAGTAACCTGTTCGGGTGATACTGCTGCTACATTAACAATTACTGAACATTTTCTGTTTAGGTAAACCCTCCCTCTGACAATCTGTTTATTTGCTTAAGGATTAATGACTTAATCATTAATTTTAGACTTAATGATGTTAAAAATTCAGATAAATTTATCCTGTCTACTATAGTTGTAATTTAGATAGTCTATTTTTATTTTAAATAAAGAAGAGACAGGGTCTTAGTATTAAAAGAAAAATAAGTGATGAAATAACAGGTTGTTTTGAGTTTTTTATGAAAGATTGTGCATTAATGTTTTGTGAAAAAATTTTAGTGTGTTTTTGTTAATGATCTTTTTTACCCAAAAAACTACAATAATATTTTGTTATTTATTATCGTTAGTTAGTTTCTGTGACTCTATAATATGCTGGTTAAAGATGGTTATAATAATGAAAAAAATATATAATATTTTTAATGTGGGTTTACTGTTGATGGTTTATTCGTTGGCTTCGAATGGCGCTACTTTAACTGTGAATAACGGGATGCTGATGGGGGCAACGGGAGTAGATGTTAATGGGATACTGTACGATGTTCAGTTTTTAGATGGAACATGTGCTGAGTTTTATAATGGTTGTGATGAAAATACTGATTTCCCTTTCACAAATCCTGCGGATTTAAATGATACCGTTTTAATCAGAGCAGCGGTGACGGCTTTGTTTGAACAGGTGTTAATTGATTCACCATCGGGTGCATTTGATTCTTTCCCGATTTTTATTAATGGTTGTGTATTAGCGGGTGCTTGCCAGATAAATACACCGCTGTTCGTTGGTGCTAGTACTGAATTTATTCCAGCGTTTGGGGCTTTTAATGATATAGCGGTTGAGCAGGGGAATACTGCTAACCTTGATCATATTAACGAGGAAAGTGTTTACTTTAATAGTAATCCATCACCTTTATTTCCATCTACCGATGCATCTGTATTTGCTGTCTGGAGCCAGACAACCGTAGTTCCTGTTCCACCGGCACTGTGGTTATTTTTGTCCGGTATTCTGGGTTTAACGGTACTAGGTAGCAAAGAAAGATTTATTAATGTCTTATTAAACATAAAGGGGAGTGCGATAAAAACGGCTCAGTGAGTAAATGGACTCACTGACTTTCATTTGTTTCTATCCCTTTAACTCTCTCGGGTAACTCTCTGGTTTTGTTAAATATCCGGATCATTCGGGTGTGGTTGTCCTTTACCAGTTTCAAGATAATTTTTCAAACTGACGGTAAAGAAAAAGCCCCACTTTGAATTACAGTGCATATAAAATTCATCCGCTTCTGCCCAGCCTGAATGACTAAATTGAAGTGCTGCGCCTTTTTCATCCGGCTGTATCAGAAATTCAAATGCCCCTGTATTGACCCACGGACCTTCGACACATTTCCAGCTTACCTGTTTATTTTTTATCAGATCTGTAATTTCCATTACAACCTGATGCTCTCCATTGGGACCGAAGAAAAATGTCGCTAATGAGCCAACCTTGCCTGTGGTTTTTGTCTCTGTCCACCAGGCGCTCAAACCATCCTGTTCTGTCAGCGCGTTATAGACTTCTTCGGGTGGTGCTTTAATAATAATGCGATGTAATATGTCGGCCATTGTTTCTTCCTCTCATTTTTGCAGATTTTTTAAAGGTGCTGGATCTTGACTAGACCCGGCTAATGAATACCCGTAAGTACATTAACTTGTGTACTAGTGAGGCGTTGAAGATTATTAAACGTTTCATAGCGAATAAATTATTCAGTTGTTAAATAAATTGCCAGAGAATCAAATGAACTATTCCAGCCAAATTTATGACCATCGTAGGCTTGTTTGCCAGGCAGTTGTTCATGTGTCAGGGTTAGCTCAGTGGCCTGTTCAACCGATTTTAATTCAATGCTCACCAGCGTTTCAGCACAAAATCCTTCACTACCTTTACATGGCTGATCTTCAAGCATCCAGGTAAAAACCAGTTTATGTGGACTTGAAATTTCAAGGTATTGTCCAAAGTGTTTTATGCTGTTTCCATCAGGCGAGTTAATTTCAATGATGTATTTTCCGCCGATTCTCAGGTCAATTTCAGAGTGGCTGACTACAAAACCTTGCGGTCCAAACCAGTGAGCTAATATTTCTGCTGTTGTCCAGGCATCGAACACGCTCTCTATGGACGCAGAAAATTGTCGCTTGAGCACCAGCACGTCACGATTTTCAGAATGAGTGGTGTCATCAGTCATGGGATTTATTGCCGTTTAAATAATTACCCAGTGCATCGAGTTTGTTATTCCAGAATTTCTCGTAAAAACTCAACCATTCTGATACAGCTGTCAGTGGCTCAGGTTCAAGTCGGCAGCGGTGAATACGCCCCTCAACCGTTCTGCCGAGCAAACCGGCATTTTCTAAAACTTTTAAATGTTTTGTGACTGCAGACTTGGAAATGTCAAATGGCCGGGAAAGATCCGCAACCGACATTTCCTGTTTCGCCAGTCTCAATAGCATTGTCCTTCTGGTGGGATCAGAAAGGGCAGAGAAGATCTGGTTTAATTGCTGTTCTGAATTGTTTACCATATGGTGTACTATATGACGATCTGAAATTTTGTCAAGTGTTTGGGGAATGAGTACCTGGCGTTTTATTTATATCGGATGGTATGGGTTATTTTGTGAAACCTGGTCGGAGGGGTGCAAATAAATAATCGTTCGAAATGAAAATTTGCTTTGAGTTGTATTAATATTTAATGAAACCCGCAAAGGGCGGAAAACTGCAATTAAACAAAAACAGTTTTCCGCCGGTTTCAGTTAAGGTTAAAGCTCATTATCATGACAATCGAAGCAGGTGACCTGATGCCCTTTAGCAAACAGCTGGCTGTTTCCGTTGGGGCAGAATGCAGTTGCCTCGTCGCACTTCAAAACCCGGTCGGTAAACATGCGCGATAACACTGTGCCTTCGCCATTTTGTCCATGACAGGAACGACAGCTGTCCGGATTGTCTTCGGCCAAATTTTCGTGATCACCTCCAGCAAAACGGCTGCCAGCCGTGCCAACCGGATGCATACCATGGGGGCCATCGAGGTTGCTGCCCAGGTCTCCCGTGTGACAGGTGCTACATTCACTGATGGTTCCCGTATGCCCCTGTAGCTGTATTGCGGCTACATTGTCATTGGCATCCGGGTTGGCATTTGGCCAGATGCCGTGGGTCGCGCCGTGGCAGGATTGACATAAAACACCCTCGTGACCGGTGCTTACCCGGTATAGTTGAGGGTTGCCCGTTGCGCCAACAGTATCTTCTGCAAAGCGTTTGTTGGTGGGCACCAGCGGTGTGGCTTTGGCATCGCCTACCAGAAAGGCTTGCATCAGGCGAATATTGTCATTGGGTGAACCAATCGTTCCCGCGACACCGTGCATATTATCCATGGCATCACCCGTATGGCATGAACCACAGCCGGGCTCATTTGCCCAGGGGACACGTGGGGTTTCAGGGTTGGTGTAAAAGTCATCCGCAAGTTCAAATGCGCCCGGATTTTCAGCGCTTACGTTGCGTGAAAAATCATCGCCAACCTGTTGCATATCGCCGTGACAGTCCTGACACAGCATGCCACCCGTTGCCATAGCACCGCGCAGACAATCGTTACGCCGGCCCGGGTGACACTGGTAACAGGTTTGTTGCAATACATCATCAGCCAGCAACGCATTACGCAGCTTGCCCGTGGCATCTACGGGTGGTGGCATGCTGGGGAACAGTAGGCTTCCACTTGCATCGGTTACGCTCGCGTGGTGGCTATGCATAACATTGGACATGGATTTGTTTTTAACCTGATCCCGTCCATTGGATGGGTTGCCCGCGGAGGTATCATTTTCCGGCCCACTGGGTCCAACCTGCGCCAGGTCAAGTGCCGGGGTGTAGTGGCAGGTCTGGCATACTACCGGCGTTGAGGCTTCGAGAGACGTGCCGTGCTTTGTATCGTGTAACCTGAGGATATTAATATCTGCGGAAAATTCTCTGCTAACCTCCAGCGGTAAATCCCCAAGCAATGGGTCATCCAGTGTGGTTGATACATTGCTTAAATTACGCGTAGCAGCGCCATTACCGCCATCGACGGTGGCACTGTGACAGCCCTGACAATTGGCTTCACCTGAAATTGGGGCCACCGTATCGATGGATGCCAGTGTATTGCCGGAGGCATCCTTTGCCTGCACCCGATATAGCGGGTAAGGGTTTTCGCGCCCCGCGTCATCAAATGCAGCTAACGGAATACCCGCGGCTTCAAACCAGTTTACGTCGCTGGCGGTATAGCCAAACGGGAAGTTGAGAAAGAAGGGCAGGCTTGTCACATATTGCCCAAAGTGCTGTGGGTCATTTGCAACGTAAGGTATTGCGATACCCGGCATGTTTTGCTGGTCCGCAGCGAGTTGGCCATCACCCAGATATAAACGCTCAACATCCGGCATGGGCAGCCCCTGATCTGCAAGGGGTACAAAAGCATCCAGTACGCCCGGTGGATAAAATGGCCGGTAGGCTTTTAATGCAATAGATTCGGTTGAGCCGCTGGCAATATCCCAGAAGTTGGTTTTGAATACATTGCCGGAGGTGACACTCGATAGCAGGGGTTCACCGGATGGGCTGGTTCCACCGAGAATTGGATCATTCGGGTTTGAGCTGGCTGAATAAACAACGCTAATGCCATTGGCGTCAGAAAGAATTTGTGGCTCACCGGCTTTGCGAATCACCTGTGCATGCAACACATTAAAAGGCGGCAGAATACTTGAGATGCGGGTATCAAAATCGCCGCAGTGCATACCAAGATCATTGATTGCAAAAACAGTATACCCCGCTAAACCAGTCAACGGAGGTTCAGCCACCTGCGTTGACGATAGTGGTGCATTCTGACTGGTAGAGTTAATAGATGTTTCGCCAGTGGCTGGTGGTGTCGTTGGGGGAGGCGTGGTTCCGGTTCCATTGTCACAATCAACGGGTGCGTCTACTACCTTTTTTTCAGCTGATTGGCCGGGTGAATTATTATCAAGTTGTTCGGCTCGAATACGACAGGGTACGGAAGTCGGATCATACTTGCGGATACGCCATTTTTCATCATCAACTTTGTCAGAGCCAAGCAATAAACCGGTAGCGGCATTGGTGACGTTGACCGTGCGATCGTTATCGCCTTTACCTTTAACTTTAAGACGGTTTTTTTCCGGCTCCCACGTCGCTTCTTCAATTTTGAAGTCGTTGTCTTCAGCATGCAGGTTAAAGGGGAAACTTAAGAAGGTACAGGCAAGCACTGCATAAAAAGCCACAGGCTGCCAGGGTGGTTGCATCGCCATAATCTCATACTCCTCATTTCTGATTTTTTTAGTATGTGACTCTGTCCAGACAAACAACAAACAGGCAGAATTCATCTGATGTTTTACGCCTGTAATAAGTGGGCGTCAAAGCGTGTGATGAAAAAGGGCTACATGATCACATTTTTAAAAAGTTTGCGAAGAGCGGATTAGAGTGCGATTTTATTGTTATAAATTTTATTTATAACTGTGATTTTTTTACGTAAATAAATCGGAATTATTACTTTTTAGCGGAATGAAAGTCGATTAACTGTTTTCGATTTTTGATGGTTTATTAGATTTAAATGCATAAGCATATAAAGCATAAGTGGATGGAATAAAAAATACGATTGAAATTATTATAAAATTATCAACAACTGCGGGTTCACCATAATGAGTCATATCAATTATCAGTGGGCCAATGATTTCATAAAACAAATACCAGACGGGGTATAAAAAACTTAATGTTTTCCAGAGCCATGCATGTTTTAGTTTCTTGCCGTATGAGTACAGGTAGAGCGCCGCTATTATAAAAGCAAAGAATATTAAATCGATATAATCAAAAAAATTAAGGCCTTCAACCGAAGATATAACGATGAGTATTAAAGGAGAAATTGCGACATTGATCCAGAAAAAAATTCGCCAGAAAATAGATGGCCGGTTATTGCCAGTGCTGTCTATATCAAGGTCGCTTTCAGGCGGCTTGTATAAACTACTCATATTTTAAATCCCGGTTTTAAAGTTGTTTTTTGGGAGGAAGTAAAATTTAAATGACAATAATACACGTACAGGATCAATTGTCATTAGCAATTACATATTATTGATGTGTTTGTTGAAGAGTGACATAAGGCAGGCATAATTGATATCAGTCAATGATTTTGGCCTGTCGCTTTGTGACAGTAAAAGACTAAGTGAATATGCTGAAAAGTTAAAAATCGCTATGACAGCTGGCTATGACAGCTGGCTATGAAGATGAGAAGTCCAGAAAGGGGTATAGGTCCAGAGGGAGAAGTTGAATTAAATTTAAAAAACATTGGTGTGTTAGCTAGAGTATATCTATACTCGTAGGTGACTTCACGATAATTTATCTGGCTATTTTAGCCAGGCAACCTCTGATCAAGTCGTGATTATTTTATGCTGGCTAAAAGCGCCCCTATTTTCCTCGAAGTTCGTTGCAATAGAATGACTATTACGCCTCACTTCGTGAAAAATAGGAACACTTTTATTTCAGCCTAATTCTAACCAGACTTAATCAGAAGTTCCCTAGTTAAATTAGTCAGACTTGATCAGAGCATCTGTGGGCATTTTATCTTCCACAATTAATGTGTTCTTAAAAAATAATAAGGAATTCGTTTTGTGAAAAAACGATTAGATATAAAATGAATATATGCGAACTTGATACAGGAAGTCATTTATATGCGGAAGCTGTAGCGCTACGCTATGATCAGTTTTTTCGGGAGCATAATCTGGTCAAAGATATCCTGTATGATGAGAAGGAAAAAATAAGTAAACATATTGCTATAATCGATGATGATTCACTTATTGCCTGTGGTCGAATCACTGATCTGGGTGAAGGGGTATATCAGTTTTCACAGATTGTTGTTAAACCACAGATGCAGGGTAAGGGTTACGGTACATTGCTCTTAAAGGAGCTGATAAGTATATCTATTCGCGATGGTTGTAAAAAAATTATCCTTAATGCGCGAGCAACTGCAGTTAAGTTTTATGAAGAGCAGGGCTTTGAAAGTCATGGCGACATGTTCCTGTCGAAAACGACAGGCGTGCCGCATTTTCAAATGCTTTACGCGAAACATTAAAAGACAGTGTAGGTATCCGTAATTATAACGAATATCGGTTGTTAACAGGATGCTAACGATTCAATCTGTATCTTGCTTTTAATCAATATGATTTATGTTTGTTGAGATATTATGTAAAATTCTGGATGTGTATTTGTTCTAACTTCGTTTTATGGTATGAGGCTGTTCGGTGGGATTTAAGCAGCTGACTATTTTGTTGTGCATTGTTGGATAATGATCATAACTGTTAATGAAAATCACTATAGTAATACTGTTTTTTATGCTTTCAGTTTGTGCCAGGGCCAGTGAGGTTTCTGTTGCATCAATAATAGATCTTGATAAAAAGTTAAACATATTAAAATCAGAAATTTTTATCGCTGAGAATGATTCGGAAGAAAGATATACAAATTTAAGTCTTTACTATATAAAAAACAAATCATGGATAAAAAGCCTGCAATCAATTTCACCGAATGATATTGATACTTCAGCTGAATATAAAAACTACAATAATATTTTATACGGAATTTCATTGCAGGGGGTTGAGAATAGAAATCAGGCATTAAAATTTTATAATAAGGTACAGCGTAGTTCGATTTATTATGCAACGGCACAATTGAATGCTTCACTTCTGTATTTTCATGATGGGCATGTAAACAAAGCGCTTAACAAACTCAATAAATTGCTCTCAGATTCATCAGTAAACTTAAATTACCGAATAAAAAATAGAATTTTGCTGGTTCTTGGATATCTTTATTTTAAAAATGATAAATTTAATGAATCAAGAATGATATTCAGAAAAATACCGGTCGGATCAATCTATTTTAACAGGGCCATCATTGGTGCTGCTCTTGCGGCAAATCAGACAAAAGATTATTCCGCATCTGAGAATGTATTGTTATTTCTTCAAAAAAATATGACCTATGATTTAGCTGTCGACGAGTCATATATTCTGTTGGCATATACATATGAGACTCAGATGGATTTTAACAGGGCTGCGATAGCTTATGAGAAAGCCATTTCTCATTATAGTAAAAGAGTCAAAAGTCTCAATAAACTACTCTATGAAAACAAGCGCTTGAATATAGATGAAGTAATAAATAAACATATTTTTGTTGTTTCCAGTAACCAGATAGATCTGCTTGAAAAACTACCGCATAGATTTTTTGATAATTACAGTCAGTCGAAACAATTGTTAATAAAAATATCAGGTCTTGTCGATAAAGATAATAAAATGCATAAGCGCGCAAGCGTTTTAGTCGGTGACTACAGAAAAATAATAACCCCGCTGTTGGTGGATCAGTTAATGATAAGAAAAAATATATTACTGGATTATATAAATCAGTGCCGATACAGACTGGCTACATCAAAAGACAGATCTTCAGCATTCAGATAATGTTTGAAATAAACGCTATGCTTCGCTAAGTAGATTTTTTCTAAGGCGCAGCCTCATAATCAGTAAAATAAGCAATAAACTTGCGATATTTAAACTGTCGCTACTGTCTGTTGCTGGGGAAGTATTGGTTATTGCGAATACCTCAATTGTCAGGGCGGCACCGCCGCAGGGCGCTGGTTCTTTTAAGCCGGTGGCATTGGTGCGTGGTTTAACCAGTCCGGTTAAGCTCCAGCGAGTGAGGGAAAATACAGATTTGGAAAAAGCCAGTAGAGTACAAAATAAAAAATATTAACCAAAGTGAGAGGGCTTTCTTTGTTCATAATGCGACCGGCTTATTTAAAAATTGAATAAAATGCTAATCCACTTAGTAAGCGTTATTTCGGTTGTGAAAAGATTCATAAATAAGTAAATGATTTCGGGGTGGTTTTATATGGCTTATTATTTATCAGTAATTATTTAGCTGTTACCGGAGTCCACTAACAAGGCCATTACTTTACGCCAGCCAGCTTCTGCGCCAGCGCCAGCCTGTTTAAATACTTTCTCAAATCGTTTGCGCTGTTCACCGGATAATTCAGCCTCTAATTTAGCACCCTTTTTAGTTAAGCTAACACGTTTTACGCGTTTATCTGCTGTATCTACTTTTACATTAATATAAGCGTCCTCAGTTAACTGTCGTAACGGGCGATTCAAATACTGTTTGCTCACCCCCATGACTTGCAGTAACTCATTTATGCTGCTTTGTGGATGACGGGCAATAAAATATAGAATTCGATGATGCACGCGTGAATAAGTCATTTCAGCCAGGCGTTCATCGGGTTTTGCGGTTAGGGTTCTAAAGCCAAAGTGTATGGCTTCCAGTGCCTGATTGAGTTCATCTTTACGAATATTTTTCATGGCAGGGCTATTTTAGTCAATGATGTTGACATAATAACAGATTGCATGTAAAAATATAGGTCATCTATATTGACTATTTATTTTATAAGGGCAATCACATGAACATAGAAGGTATTTGCTGGATTAATAACGACATAGTTCCGCTACAGGATGCACGTATATCAGTTATGGATCACGGCCTGCTTTATGGTGATGGTGTTTTTGAAGGTATTCGATTTTATAACAATAAACTTTTTTTACTGAAACCCCACCTTAAACGTCTGGAAGCTTCGGCAAGTGCGATTGCCTTAACGTTACCGAAGAAACAACATGAGTTAATACCGATATTAGAAACGGTTGTTAATGCTTATGAGAATCATCAGGGGTATATCCGACTAATTGTAACCCGTGGTAAAGGCCCTCTGGGTATTAACCCCGCGCCGTGCAAGCAGCCTGAGTTAATAATTATTGCAAGTCCACTTAATATGTCTGGTGAGCAGGCGCAGAAAAAAGGCATCCGCAGTATAATTGCATCTACCCGACGCATACCTGCGGACTGTCTTGATCCGCGTATTAAAAGTTTAAATTATCTAAATGCCATAATGGCACGTATTGAAGCAAATAATGCGGGGGTAGATGAAGCGCTGATGTTAAATCAGCAGGGCTTAATTACGGAAGGAACCGTCGATAATGTTTTTATTGTTAAAGATGAAGCGCTATATACCACGCCATCAATTGATGGTTCGCTGGCCGGTATTACCCGCGACCTGATTTTAAAGCTGGCAGCCAGTGCCAAAATAACAACGCATATAAAATCAATGGCGCCCTATGATATTTATGCCGCGGATGAGTGTTTTTTAAGTGGCACCGGAGCAGAATTAATTCCGGTCAATGAAGTTGATGGACGCAAGTTTGATACCTGTCCCGGGCCTATATTTAAACAGCTTAAAGTTCTGTATCAAAATAGTTTAAAGCAAATTAACAGTGACATATAAAATCTCTGTATAAATGCTTTCACCTCACATATTTAAACGACAATGCAGTGTTGTAGATGGCTGTACTTTTTTAATTTAGTAAACAAACCAGGCAGCAGCAACCGTCCACAAGAACCCTTTATGCTTTGCGTTAAAAGCAGGCGCATTATTTGAAGGTTTGCGGCGTGCTTTTAAAAAATTATAGTTTGACAAGTATAGTGTGATAAGTATTGCATGTGTCGCCTGTCAGGTTTAGTTAAAAAGTGTGAGGTGCCTTCCGGCACCCCGTACTTTTTAAGTTGTCTCCTGTTTTAAATCCCCAGCCCCTTGGCGACACCTGCACCGTATGCCGGATCGGCTTTAGTGAAATGAATAAGCTGGCGTTGCTGTATTTCCATTGGTACACCCTGCATAGCCGCGACTATATTGTCGATAAGCCGTTGCTGCGCTGCCGCATCCATTAAGCGGAACAGATCGCCGGCCTGGGTGTAGTAATCGCTCTCAAGCCGGTGGTCGTAACGATCCGCATCGCCATCAATGCGCAGGGGGGGCTCGCTGTAACGCGCGTCATCCTCTGCACCGCCGAAACTGTTAGGCTGATACACCGGGGTTGCTGCACCATTGTCATCAAAGCGGGTTTTACCATCGCGATGATAAGTGTGCACCGGACAACGTGGCCGGTTGACATCCAGCGCAGCGTGGTTCACACCAATACGGTAACGATGTGCATCCGGGTAAGCCTGCAGGCGTGCCTGTAACATCCTGTCGGGTGAGGCACCCAGTCCCGGTGGCAGGTTTCCAGGGCCAAAGGCCGCCTGTTCTACTTCTGCGAAGTGATTGGTCGGGTTACGGTTGAGCTCCATTACACCCACTTCAATCAGCGGGTAGTCTGCATGTGGCCAGACTTTAGTCAGATCAAACGGGTTAATGCCGTACTGTTGCGCATCCATTTCGGGCATAATCTGCACCTTCAGTGTCCACTTTGGGTTATCACCACGTTCAATGGCTTCATGCAGTTGCTGGCGGTGGTAGTCCGCATTTGTTGCCGCATGGTTTGCGGCCTCTTCAACACTCATATTTTTAATGCCCTGTTGTGTTTTAAAGTGCCATTTCACCCAGTAGCGTTCACCTGCGTTATTCCACAGGCTGAATGTATGGCTGCCAAAGCCATCCATATTTGCCAGTGTTGCCGGGATGCCCCGATCACCGAACAACCAGGTGACCTGATGCAAAGATTCAGGGCTCAGTGACCAGAAATCCCATTGCATTGTGCCATCGCGTAGACCCGTTGCCGGGTGGCGCTTTTGTGAGTGAATGAAGTCCGGGAATTTGCTCGGGTCTTTAATGAAGAACACTGGTGTATTGTTACCCACCAGATCCCAGTTGCCTTCCTGCGTGTAAAATTTCACCGCAAAGCCACGGGGGTCGCGCACCGTGTCCGCTGAACCCAGCTCACCGGCGACGGTAGAGAAACGCACAAACAACTCACACTCATTGCCCGCCTTTGCAAACAGGTTGGCGCGGGTGTATTTGGAAAGGTCATGGGTGACTTTGAATGTTCCATAGGCACCGGCACCTTTGGCGTGCACAACACGTTCTGGCACACGCTCACGATTAAAATGTGCGAGTTTCTCAAACAGATGCACATCCTGCATTAATAACGGACCGCGTGGGCCGGCGGTGATAGAGTTCTGGTTGTCTGCGACGGGACAACCAGCTGCCGTTGTCATAACTGTTTTTTTCTTGCTCATAATATTCTCCAAATATGTTTTTTATTTGCCGTCAGTATGTTGTTTAAAGTCGGTTTGCACCGGACATGGATCAACAATAATGCAAATTAATATATTGCTGAAATCGTTTATATTTATTATATTGATAGGTAATACCTATTAATATCAATTATTGGACAGTTACTAAAGTATATGAATCTCAGGGACCTTAAATATCTGGTTGCCGTCGCCGACACCCAGCATTTCGGACAGGCAGCAGAGCAGTGTTTTGTTAGTCAGCCCACCCTCAGCGGGCAGATAAAAAAGCTCGAAGAGGAGCTGGGTGTGAGTCTGTTTGAACGAAGTAAGCGCTCGGTGCAAACCACTGAGCTGGGGGAGACGATTGTGGCAAAGGCCAGGGAAATTCTTGAGCAGGCCGAGGCATTGCGGCAGTTGGCTCATTCCCACCAGGACCCTTTGGTGGGGCCGCTGCGCCTGGGGGCTATTCCCACATTAAGTCCGTATCTTATGCCCCTGATACTAAAACCACTTAAAAAACATTATCCGCAGATAAAGCTGGTACTCTCGGAAGAGCAGACGGAAACGCTGCTGCAGCGCCTCACCAAACATGAAATTGATGCTGCATTACTGGCAACACCGGTTAATGAGGCACAATTTGTAAGCTTGCCGTTATTCAATGAGCCTTTCTGGCTGGCACTTCCCAGTGAACACCCGTTGGCAAAAAAGGCCAGGATTAATCAGGCCGATCTGGATAATGCGGATCTGCTACTGCTTGCGGAAGGTCATTGTCTGGCGGATCAGGCGATGCAGGTTTGTCACATTCATGAACGTGGGGCGCAGGGGGATTTAGCCGATTTACGGGCGGCAAGCCTGGAAACATTATTACAAATGGTGGCCATGGGTTCCGGTTGCACATTGTTACCTGCGCTGGCTCTAAATTCTATTTCACTTAAAGGTCAGGGGATTGTGGTGAAAGCACTTCAACTGCCAGATACCTATCGACAGGTTTCACTTGTGTACCGGCGTACTTTTCCTCGCAAAAAGGTGCTCGAAGTGTTTGCGGAGCTGGTGTTAAAAAATTTGCCGGATAATGTGAAGCGTCTTTGAATTTGGTAAAGTAAAAAAGTGGCTGGATTCCTGATAAGGTAATCGGGAATGACGAATAAATTTTAAATTATATAAAAAACTAAAAATATTACGTTTCAAAAAAATATAAAAATCAACTGCCTCGCATGTGTTGTTTAATTCAGAGTAGTCATGTGTTGATGCTGTTATAAGGAAATATTAATTTAATTCGCTATGCATGATATATTTAAAAAATTTATAACAATATCTTTATTAACATTTTTATTATCAGCTTGCAGTACGGTTAAAAAGGTAAAAGTTATTTTACCGGCGTCATGGTTAGATATGGAAAAAGTTGCTGAAAATGTTTATGTCGATACGGACATGCCGGAAACCCAAAGGCAGGATCTGCTAAATAAAATTCCATTGGCTAAAAATAATGTGCAAGCAATTTGGGGTGAAGTGCTATCTACGCCAGTTATTTTTGCATGTTCTAGTAAAGCATGTTTTGAAGATTTAGGTGGCGGTGCCAGGGCGCATCAAATATTTAATTATATTGTTTTATCACCCCGCGCACTGAATGCTGAGTTGATTAGTCATGAATGGTCGCACACGGAAATGCTCAAAAGACTGGATAGTATTTTTGGCGATAGTGATATCCCGAGCTGGTTTAATGAAGGCGTGGCGGTTGTTGTAAGTAATGAGCCAAGACATAATGAGCAGGCATGGAATAGAGTGGTAGAAAGGAATTTACCTTTCCCGCAAACAAAAGAACTTGAAACTCTGGGAGACTGGAATGCATCGGTGGGAAAATATCAAAAAAATGTTGATCCAAATGAAGTTGTTGTTGTTTACGCAACAGCGGGACATATTGTCAATAACTGGTATAAAAAATATGGAAGCCAGGGTTTAACGGCGTTAATTGATGGGGTAAAAGAGGGGCAGTCATTTATGATTTTATATAATGATTTATGATATAGAATTAGCGTAATTTGCCAGGGTTAAATTTATCAGGGTTAAATTTATCAGGGTTAAATTTATCAGGGATAAATTTGTCAGGGTTAAATTTATCAGGGATAAATTTGTCAGGGTTCAATACTAATCAGCATCCGGCCAGACACCATTATTATCTTCAGATTTTTTCTGATTTTCAGGCAGCAACGGATCATCGTCATCCATTAAAATTCGATTAGCATCGCCTTCCAGATCATCATACTGACCGCTGCGAACCGACCAGATAAAAACCCCGACACCAATCAGGCCGAGTATTATCATCAGTGGAATTAAAACGTATAAAACATTCATAAAATCTCTCGTTGTTTGTCTATTAGTTAATCTTTATTACTAAAGAGTGTACGTATACGTGAAGCATTGCCAATCACCGCTAATGAACTTATTGGCATGGCAATAGCGGCAAATAACGGGGTAACAAAAGCCATCATTGCCAGTGGCACCATTATAATATTATAGGCTATCGACAGGCCAATGTTCTGTCGAATCGTGCGCAGGGTGCGCCGTGATAAATCCGCTGCCAGACGAATTTTATCCAGTTCATTACTGAGCAAAACAATGTCGGCGCTTTCCATGGAAACATCGGTGCCGGAACCAATCGCAATACCCACATCAGCTCTGATGAGTGCCGGGGCATCGTTAACACCATCGCCAATCATGGCAACCTGCTGCCCCTGTTTTTGTAAATTTTGTATGACCTTGTCTTTCTCCTGCGGCAGCACTTCTGCAATCACATTCATGCCGCCGAGTTCTTCAGCTATGGCTTCGACAACCGCCTGTTTATCGCCACTTAATAGTGTGAGCTGGATGCCCGCCTGTTTTAAATTAGTGATTAATGTTTTTGCATCGGCTCTTAACTGATCCGCTATGGCCACAAATCCGCAGTGTTGTTTTTCAATGGCGATGTGTACACAACTGATACCTTTTTTTTCCAGCTCGGCGGAATCGTTTAAGTAGTTATCCTGTAATTCAATGTTGTTTTTCTGTAGCCATTTTATATTGCCCACGAAAACGTTTTTCTGATCTATTTCACCACTAATACCATAACCGGGTTTATTAATAAAGTGATGGGTTTTTTGCGGATCGGGCGTTATATTTTGTGCTCTGGCTTCATTGACAATAGCACTGGCAATAGAATGTTCAGATAAACTTTCCAGGTGCGCAATGGTTTCTAATACCTGCTGCTGATTTTCATGGGTGGTGATTTTTTTGACCCGCATTTTCCCCTCCGTGAGGGTGCCGGTTTTATCGAATACAAAATGTTCAATGGTGGATAAATATTCTAGCACCGCACCATTTTTTATGAGTAAGCCGTTGCGCGCAGCGAGGCCTGAAGCCACCGCAATTGACATCGGGGTTGCCAGACCAAATGCGCAGGGGCAGGTAATAATCAATACTGAAGTGGCAGCGAGCAGTGCGTGTTCAATGCCGTTATTAAACCAGAGCGCGAAAGTGAGTGTGGCGAGTAATAATGTCACCGCAACAAACCAGGGAACAATTTTATCTGCAATACACTGAATCGGCGCTTTACTGGCCTGGGCTTCTTCAACCAGGCTGATGATTTTTCCCAGTGAAGTATTGCGCAGGGTGGCGGTCACTTTTACGCTCAGGGTGTTTTCAATATTAACGGTACCGGCTGAGAGTTTATCGTTTATGTGTTTTTTAACCGGCACCGCTTCACCACTTAAAAGTGCTTCATCAACCGATGAGTTTCCGGATATAACAATGCCATCCACCGGAATTTTATCGCCGGGTTTAACTAAAATAATTTCATCTTTCTGGATGGCTCTAATCGGTACAATATGGGTTTCATTGTCGCGTACAACGTGGGCTACCCTGGGCTGTAAATCCATCAGGCGTTGGGTAGCATCAACCGCATGTCGTTTTGATTTTGCTTCAAGAAAGCGCCCGACCAGAATAACAAAAATAAAATTGACCACCGTATCGTAATATACTTCGCCGACGGTGGACTGGCTGATCGTAATAAAAACTGAGTAGCTGTAGGTGGCGGTGGCACCAATAGCGATGGGTACGTCCATGGTGAGGCTGGCATTTTTTAAACTGCTCCAGGCGCCTTTTAAAAATGGCCAGCCGGAATAAAACAGGGTGGGTGTGGCTAATAAAAAACCTACCCAGTGAAACAGTTGTTTAAACTCACCTTTATCCGCGCCGCTGTATAATGCAATTGAAACCCATAACAGATTCATCATTGCAAATGCCGCAAAGGCCATGCGTAATAATAATGTGCGATTTTGTTTTTTAATCAGGCCTTCTGCACTCTCAAGATTAAACGGGGTGGCGGTGTAACCAATATTGCCAAGGTGTTCGATGATACTGGAAATTTTATTCAGACGATTGTCCCAGCGAATAAATAAACGCCTGTTGGCTAAATTTACTTTTACATCCATTATGCCAGTTAGTTTCGCCAGGCTGCGTTCTATCAACCAGACACAGGCAGAGCAGTGAATGCCTTCGACCATTAAGTGCATGTCACGAACGTTGCCTTTACTGTGCACAAATTCACTTTGTATTTCATCAATATCGTAAAGTTTTGTTTCCTGAGGTGGCTCCGGTGGTGGGGCAAGTAACTGACCATCCGGGGTGCGTTGATAGAATCCTTGCAGGCCTGATTCATAAATCATTTGGCAAACTGAGCTACAACCGTGGCAGCAAAATTCCTGGGATTGGTTTTGAATAATTTGTGTTACGCGATTTTTTTCATCAACGGGAAGTCCGCAGTGGAAGCAGGAGGCGGTAGTTGATGGTGGATGTGTCATTGCTGAAAAGTATATTTGTGGAATTCGTTTTGTGTTTTATCGTTTAAGAGAAAACTTAAAACAACGCCGTCACTGCCAATACAGGTATTCGAAATGATACTGTATTGACTCTGCATCTCGATTTTATTTTTCAGTAACAATACTAGCACGTCGGGTAAAGTCATATTTATCTTCACCACGCACAACAACGGTGGTGATTTCCCAGATACCCTTTAAAGGATAGGTCATATAACCTTCATAAATACCCGCATCTATTTCTACAAGTTGCACTGTGAAATCTGCGGATGCATCGGAGGGACGGTAAGCCATTATTTTTACATTCGCGGCGGTCAGGGGTAAGCCCGCTTTATCTACCATGGTTAAACGATACAGGGTTTTGCTATTTAAAACCGGGGTGTTTGGAAAAACGCTCTGATATGACCAGCCGAGTGCGGCGCGAGCGGTACGGTATTTAACCAGGTTTTCTTCGTAGTCTTCGGCTTTCTCGTAATAATTTTTATCGACCAGCCCCGGGTTAGTGATAAACGCCAGACTGATGAAGCCAATATTCACCGTTAGTACAACAGCGACTAATAACAGCCAGCCAATTACCCAGGGGTTTTTTAACGCCTTTGGATTGTCCTGAGATATCCCAAGGGATATTTTCCGGGATACCTTCTGTGAAAATGAATTTTTACTCATGCTTATTTCGCTCATACGATTACCTTGCCGATTATACTTTATTTACTGTTGGTTATTTAATATTTGGGGGCGTAAAACATACTTTGATATTCAATTGACTCTCCAAATTCCTGATAAGAGTCAATTGTAAAGTAAACCGGGGTGCGGGCTTTGTGAATGTTCTTTTTATCAATCAGTAAAAATACCGTAAACGAAGAGAGCTTGCTCGGTGGCAGCGTCATCTTTTCTCGAATGCCTTTGGTCACTATGTCTTTAGCACCGCTAACGGTAATACTGACATGCATTTCTGTATCGGTTTTATTGAGAATTTTTAACTCATATTTATTCTGAATATCGCCACTGCTCATTTGTACAAACAGGGGCTGGCGTTCATGAATAACTTTTAAATCAAATGTACCCAGATGAGTTAAGCCATATAAAAGTCCACTCAATGCAAACACAATAATGCCCGTATAAATTAAAACCCGTGGGCGTTTGTGAAAAGGTTTAACCTCATTGCCTTTCATTTCATTCATCGATGCGTAACGAATCAGACCGCGGGGTTTACCAATTTTATCCATGACCGAATCGCAGGCATCTAAACATAAACCACAGGTGATACAGCCTTCCTGCTGACCACCGCGAATATCGATGCCGGTGGGACAAACCGCAACACACTGATTGCAGGAAATGCAATCTCCATTGCCTTCAACTACATTGCCTTTGGCAAGTTTGCCACGGGGTTCGCCGCGGGCAATATCATAGGTGGGTAACACGGTTTGAGTATCGTACATGACACCCTGAATACGGGCGTAGGGACATAACCAGAAACAGGTTTGTTCGCGCATAAATCCGGCGAGAATATAGGTGCCAATGGTGAAGGTAAATAATAGAACATATACAAAGGTGCCTGCCTGCAGGGTAAAAATATCAGCCCATAACTGGTAAGCGTCGGTAAACCAGGCGGTAAAGGATATGCCGGTGAACAGGCCGATGCTTAACCAGATGCTGTGTTTAATTACCTTGCCGCGAATCTTTTTTGCATCCCACGGGGCTTTATCCAGTTTTCGTCGTTTGGTGGGTGTGCCTTCAATTTTTTCTTCGATGAAGGTGAAAATATCGGTCCAGACTGTTTGAAAGCAGAAGTAGCCGCAAAATACGCGTCCGGCAACCGAGGTAATGGCCGCGAGTAAAATCGCGAAGAATAATAAAATTAAGGCCAGTAACCAGACGTCTTGTGGCAGGATAGTGATATCAAAAATTTGAAATTTACGATTCGGAACATCAAATAAAACAGCCTGTGAACCATCCCAACGCAAATAGGGACCGAAAAAATAAACCAGCCAGACCATCATGGCTTTCCATTTTAAGTCGCGAAAATGCCCGCCCATGCGTTTTGCATGTATGATTTCATCGCCGGTATTTACATGCCAGTGATCAGCTTCTTCGTACAATTCAGCTGCGCTTTTTTCACAGTCTTCATTTTCAATCGTAATTTTTTCGTCCACTAAAATCTCCGCTGGGACAGTTGCTTGCTTTGTAACTCACCCCTTAGAAAAAGGGGGGGTTGGGGGGGGATTTAAAATGCCCAGGTTTTCTACACAGTCAAAACATTGTAGCTAACTGATTATTTTTAAATTGCCCCCAACTCCTCTTTTTCTAAGAGGGGAGTTTATGTTTGTTTTATTATGATACTTTTTATAAATACCATAACAAAACAAGGTTTTTCTAATGCCTGAAATAACAAAAGGGGCCTTGGCCCCTTTTGTCTTTTTAAGCCGTTCAATCATAGCTCGGTGGATGCTTCATAATCTTGCGTATCGAGTATCCAGGGAGACCGATATACACAACAATTGTCGCAATCACTGTGCCGATTAAACCTATAACGACGACATCCATTTTTACCTGCTCTGGCTTTTACTTTAAATTCGGTAAAATGATAATGGGCCGTCGTTAAGGGATTACATGCTTATTGACCACCGCCGAGTTTATGTACATAAACGGCCAGCTTTTTGATCTCTGTCGCGGATAATTTAGCGCCACCAAATGCGGGCATTACCGCATTTCGAGATTCAGGATTTGCCGCATCATTTACGCCGAATTTTATCGTGTGCTTAATACTGGCAAGTTGATCTGCAGCTGCGAAACGGTAAATTCCATCAATAAGATTAGCTGAGCCCATAAATGAAAGACCTTTAGCATCTGCACCGTGGCAGCCAACACAACCGGCCTCCATATAAGCTGCATTTTCCATGACTTTGCCTTCATTAATTGACGCTGCAAGTGAATCTATTTTTGCATCATCTAGCATCGCCGCGTGGCCCGGCATCATACCCTGACGTCCGCTGTTAATAGAGGTTTCAATATCCGTAATCGTACCGCCGTATAACCAGTCATCATCCGCCAGTACCGGGAAACCTAAGTTGCCCTGGCCACCGGTACCATGACAGGCTGCACAGTTATCACCGAATAATACTTTACCCGATGCGGTCACATATTTAGACAGTTGATCGTCAGCTAAAATATCTGCGGCGCTCATGTCTTTTATTTTATTTTCAAACGGTGCACGTACGTTTTCAATTGACTTCATATCCTGATGATATTCACCCAGTGAAGTCCAGCCCAGTAAGCCTTTAAAATGCGTGTTAATCATTGGCCATGAAGGGTAGAGCAGTGTGTACACAATTACGAAGATCCAGCTTGCGTGAAAGCCAATGGTCCACCAGGTCGGTGGCTCGTTGTCTAACTCGCGCAGATCATCGTCCCAGACGTGCCCGGTATTATTTTCACCCGGGTATTTATTTTCTTCATCACTCATTTCTTTGAGTCCCCTTTAGTTGAGGTCGAATGTGTTGAGGTCAAATCGTCCATATCATTATCCTCATCAAAAATAATGGTACGTTTCGATTCTAATTTCTCTTTGTTCTTTGGATTAAACGTATTGACATACGCCCAAACCATTAGAAAGAACACGCCAACGGTAATGATGAGGCCTGCCCAGTCATTAAGCGTCATAGCGGCCCAGTCGGTCTGGAGTATGTCCATTGTAAATCCTCTTAAATCGATTAACGGTAGTCGATGTTTTCGTCAAACTTAATCATGGTGCCCAGCACCTGCAGGTAAGCAACGAGTGCATCGAGTTCGGTTTTGCCTTCCACTTCTGCTGCCACCGATGCGATATCCGCATCCGTGTAAGGTGCGGGTGCATTTGGCATATTACGCATAACATTCATGTGCTTAACCGTGTTCTCCGCATCAATCTTGTTTTTGGCTAACCAGGGGTAGTTAGGCATAACCGATTCCGGTACCACGCTGCGGGGTGCTTCCAGATGCAGTCTGTGCCATTCATCCGAGTATTTACCGCCAACCCGCGCCAGGTCCGGTCCGGTACGCTTTGAGCCCCACTGGAAGGGGTGATCGTACATAGACTCTGACGCCAGTGAATAGTGGCCATAACGCTCTTTCTCATCACGAAAAGGACGAATCATCTGTGAATGGCAAAGGTAGCAACCTTCGCGCAGATAGACTTTACGACCCATCAGTTCAAGCGGCTTATAGGGACGTACACCGTCACCCGCCTGCCAGTCATTGAGGGTTTGACCTTCCTGACGATCCCAGAGAATCTCTTTGTGCTGGTTGTGCTCCATGGTTTCATCGAGATAAAACAGGGGAACAATTTCAACGAGACCACCAACAGACACCAGGCCCAGCGTAATGAGGATCATAATGACAACGTTAGTTTCAAATTTATACTGAATAGGACCGGTTTGATTTTTATCAGACATTTTATTAGCCCCCCTTAAACTGTAGCTGTCGCAGCTTCAGCTGGTTTTCTAGCTGTTGCTGTAAGAATTGTCATAACCACGTTGTAAAGCATTACAACCGCGCCACCCCAGTAAATCAGACCGCCCACTGCGCGCATGGCGTAGTAAGGGTGCATTGCTGCAACCGACTCTGCAAAAGTGTAAGTGAGTGTGCCGAACTCGTCGTAGTCACGCCACATCAGTCCCTGCATAATGCCTGATACCCACATGGCAATGATGTAGACCACGGCGCCAATGGTCGCCATCCAGAAGTGCACGTTAATGAGACTTTCAGAATACATTCGGGTATTCCACAGTTTCATCACCAGGTGATAAATTGCACCCGCCGCAACCATCGCAACCCAGCCTAATGCACCTGAGTGTACGTGACCGATCGTCCAGTCTGTGTAGTGCGAAAGCGCGTTAACTGTCTTCGCAGACATAACCGGACCTTCGAACGTAGACATGGCATAAAAGGCTAATGAAACGATCAGGAAGCGTAATATATAGTCAGTACGTAATTTGTCCCATGCACCTGACAGCGTCATCATACCGTTGATAGCGCCACCCCATGAAGGAATGATCATCGCCAGAGAGATCGCCGCGCCAACTGAACCGGTCCAGTCAGGAAGGGCTGTGTATTGTAGATGGTGAGCACCTAACCATACATAACCAAATGTCAGTGCCCAGAAGTGGATAACCGATAACCGATATGAGAAAACCGGGCGACCCGCCTGCTTGGGTACGAAGTAGTACATAATGCCGAGGAAACCCGCCGTTAGATAGAAACCAACCGCGTTGTGTCCCCACCACCACTGAATCATCGCATCCTGAACACCGGAGAAGATCGAGTAGGAGTTGAACATATCAACCGGTACCGCCAGACTGTTAACCACATGCAGTAGCGTGACCATCAGCATCATCGACAGGAAGAACCAGTTAGACACATAGATATGTTTTGTTTTACGGATTGCCAGTGTCATCACGAAGTTGAAGGTGTAAGCCAACCAGACGACCGCAATTAACAGATCGATAGGCCATTCCAGTTCGGCGTATTCTTTAGACTGTGTGATACCCAGTGGTAGTGTAATAACCGCCGCTACGATAACAGCTGTCCAGCCCCAGAATACAAACCAGGCTAACTTGTCACTCCAGATACGTACACCACAGGTGCGCTGTACCGAGTAGTAAGACGTAGCCATGAGAGACATGCCACCAAAGGCAAAAATAACCGCATTGGTATGCAGTGGGCGGAGTCGACCGAACGTTAATTCTGCGATGTCGAAATTCAGAAAAGGCCAGGCCAGTTCTGAGGCGATATAAACACCGATGCCGGTGCCAATCACTAAATAGATAACCGCCGAAACGACAAACCATTTAATGATTTCAAAGTTGTACTTCTGATCAAGCGAAGCTTGCACGAGAACGTCTCCTCTGTGAGTTTTATGCTGCGAGCAGCAACCCAGTTAATACGGTGAATATAAGGCATGAGAACCTTATATAGACCAAAAAAATACTGCTATCATGCTAACGCCAGTTGAAGTAGTTAATTACTGCTTATGTAGGCTATAAATGCCTGTTGTTACTTATTTTTAGCAAGCCAGTAAAACTGTCATTTCAATCTGAGTTTTCTAATACAGGTTAAGTGTTTACCCTTACCTGTATTGTTTTGATAACCGGTTAATCTAACGTGTAAGCTGATTTAGCCTGCAGAACTCTTTGGCAGACCATGGGTCTGACATTGTTCATCAGGACTCTTTCATTAACAGCTGTACGCGTAATCGGGCGGGATTATATTCAAAATTCCCCATAGCTTACTGATATATATCAATGTTTAGTTTGATTTAGGTCAATACACTTTAGCTAATACATAAGTATATGGCTATATTACTATGTGCTTTTCCAGCGGCACGTATTATACATAAACTGAATTAAAATAGAATCACTGACTTGTGTGAGAAGGCATAAAAGTTTAGGCTTTTGTCCTCGAATTTATGCGTTTAAAAGGTTTATACAAATGGCTTCAATAGTTCAGCTAATGGATGGCGTAGTCGCTAATCGCTTTAATATAGAGGGTAGTGGGCTGAAATTTGGCCGAACCAGTGTTAATCAGGTGACGATTGATGATCTGGCGGTAAGCTCCGAGCATGCACAGATAAATATCCTGAAAGATGAACAGGGCGTGCTTAAGTACGTTTTAGAAGATCTGGGTAGTACCAATGGTAGCTATATTAACGAGCAGAAAATTAATGGGCCACAATTGCTCAGGCACAAAGATATCTTACGCATTGGCTGGAATAACTTTACCTTTATGAACGATGACGAGTTGGATCTGGAAAAAACCCGAGTGGTGAAGAAGAGCTGGATCCCCGGGGTTTATTACAGTAAAGATTAGTTTTAACTATCAAGTTCCTTGCGTCGGGGAAAGGTCTCGTTTTTTGCAGTTACTCTCCATCGGGGAAAGAGCGCCAAAAAACGGCGGTCTTTCCCCGATGGAGATGCACCTTAGCAGGGCACGGTAATTATCTTTTTTGACATACTAGCACTGGCCTTATGGCTACCATCAAAGTAAAGTTCCAGCTACTCAAAATCTGAAATTTAATTACATGTCCGAACACGCACTACAAATCCTCCAGTCCACTTTTGGTTATTCAGAATTTCGCTTCCATCAGAAAAATATTATTGAGCAGGTGATTGACGGTAAAGATGCGGTGGTTCTAATGCCCACCGGCGGCGGTAAGTCCTTGTGCTATCAAATTCCAGCAATGGTTCGTGATGGGGTTGGGATTGTTGTTTCACCTTTGATTGCGCTCATGCAGGATCAGGTTGACGCGTTGCAGCAGCTGGGGGTGAAGTCCGCATTTTTGAATTCATCTTTAGATGGATTCGAAGCGCAGGAAGTGGAAAGCCGTTTGCTCAACGGTGAAATTGACTTGTTGTATGTCGCCCCCGAACGATTAATGACGGAGCGCTTTCTGAATTTATTAGTGCGTGCACCGGTGGCATTATTTGCGGTGGACGAAGCACATTGTGTGTCTCAATGGGGGCATGATTTTCGCCCCGAGTATATTAAACTTTCGGTTCTACATGAACGTTTTCCCACGATTCCCCGAATTGCCTTAACCGCGACTGCCGATGATACGACGCGCCAGGAAATCATTAATCGACTTTCACTGCATGATGCGCAATGTTTTATCTCGGGATTTGACCGGCCAAATATATGTTACCGTGTGGCGGAAAATCAGGGTACAGCGCGGGATGCGTTATACCGTTTTATTCAAAATGAACATGAAGGTGAAGCGGGCATTGTTTATTGTTTATCACGTAAAAAAGTTGAACAAACCGCAGAATTTTTAAGTGATAAAGGTTTAAATGCATTACCTTATCACGCCGGTTTATCGCAAAAAATACGCCAACAAAATCAAAAGCGATTTTTATCTGAAGATGGCGTCATTATTGTTGCCACTATTGCTTTTGGTATGGGCATAGATAAACCGGATGTGCGATTTGTTGCGCATTTAAATTTACCTAAAAGTATTGAAGCGTATTATCAGGAAACCGGTCGAGCGGGGCGCGATGGTCAGCCTTCGGATGCATGGATGATGTACGGTTTGCAGGATGTCATTATGCTCAAGCAGATGATGGAATCTTCAGAAGCGGATGAATCCCATAAACGGGTTGAGCGACATAAACTTGATTCGATGTTGGGTTTTGCCGAGCTCACAACCTGCCGTCGGCAATCTTTATTAAAATATTTTGGTGACGATTTAAAAGAACCCTGTGGTAATTGCGACACCTGTATCACGCCGGTGGAAACCTGGGATGCTTCGGTGGCCGCACAAAAAGCCTTATCAACCGTGCACCGTACCGGCCAGTTATTCGGGGTGACTTATTTAACCGATGTATTGCTCGGTAAAGAGAACGAACGCATTATCAATAATGGCCACAACCAGTTGAGTGTGTTTGGTATCGGTAATGAATTAAATGTTAAACAATGGCGTAATCTATTTCGCCAGTTAATTGCCAGAAATTTATTAAATGTTGATGTGCAGGGGCACGGTAGTTTACTGTTAACAGAAAGTTGTCGAGCCGTGTTAAAAGGTGAAACCAGTTTACACCTTAGAAAACAGATGCTGCAAAGCAAAAGCAAAACGCGCAAGGCACAACACAAAAATATTACTAATAATGCGTTATGGGAAGCCCTGCGCGCAGCACGAAAACGCTTATCAGAAGAATTAGGCGTTCCACCATTTGTAATTTTTCATGATTCCACCTTAATGGATATGATGGATCGCATGCCGAAAACTCACGATCAGTTTGCCAGTGTTAGCGGCGTGGGTGCGACTAAACTTGAAAATTATGCAGATGATTTTCTGGCGGTGTTGCGGGATTTTGACAACGACAATGATGCAAATAAAATCGACACCCTGGAAGAAACATTAATGCTGTTTAAAAGTGGCATGGATGCGCCGGCAATATCTCAACAAAGAGGCTTAACTCAGTCAACGGTAATTAATCATCTGGCTAAATTAATTGAGCAGAGAAGTGTTGAGTTAAATGATGTAGTGAGCATTTCTGAAAATGAAATCACACTTATTCAAAATGCGATATTAGATTTAGGTGAAGAGGCTATAAAACTCAAGCCTGTATTTGAGTACCTGGATGGCCAGTATGATTATGAAGTGCTGCGTTGTGTTAAGGCGTCTATGGAACTTGCTTAAACGGGTTTAGTTTACAAAAGTGCTGCATGCGACTAAGGTAAGTAATGAACTAAAAATATCGTCATCCCGGTATGCTTTTGAGCCGGGATCCAGTGACTCTAATGTTCTATAAAGACGCTGGATCCCCGCCAGGAGCAAGCGGCAATGACGAGCTTATTTTGAGAAAATTTAAAGAAAATTATCTGACATGATTAGAGTTTTCTTAGAAAATATAAATGTCTCCATCAGAATAATTTTATAACCCTAAATTCACATTGCGAAATTTAATGTGCTTGTACTTTCTATCCGAATAGTCGTGATAACTTAAATCGATTAACGAAATTGCCTGGGTGCTTTTACCAATGTTTTCAAAGTTGATCGAGCCTTTAGCCGTAACACCGGCAATATACTGATTTGTTATATGCTTCTTATTCGATTTATTACCCATAGAAATTTTACTGGGAATATACTCATTTCCATTTCTGTCAAATAATTTGGTTGAGTAACTTCCGTGTGCAGAATATAGTGCTAAACTTCCGTCATGTTCGACACTGAGAATTTTTAAATCACACTTAATGTTTCGCCGTGACATCTGACAGTTGCCAAGTTTAAAAACATAGCCATCGGATTCAACCGTAATATTTGAATCAGATACTGGAACAGCAACAGCAACCGGTTCTGCTTCAGGCTGTGCAACCGCTACCGGTACTTCTTTTATAACCACTTTCTCGACTTCAACTTCAACAATTTTTTCTACTTCTACCACTTTTTCTACTACACGAACCACGGGTTCAGGCTGATCAAATTGTGCATCCAGTTCATTTATGCCTTTATGCGCACGAAACTGTTGCCATTGATCCGATTCGTCTGCATACGCAATATTAGTTATATGTAATAAACCGAATGTAAGTAAGGGGATTAACCAAAGAGAATTTTTTATCATTTTACATCCTTTGTATTATGTGTTTATGAGGTGCCGCTGATTTGAGTAGCCATTATATACCTGTTTTTTTCATATAAAAAGTCACTACTGTCCCGTTAAGAAAATTGAATGTGACCTAAAATCGTCGTGTGTCACATTTTTATTGGTTTTTATTTATTAACGACATGAAATTAGAGAAACAAAATAATAACAGATAATAATTTAAACCGTCATTCCCGAATGCTTGTGTCGGGGATCCAGCGGCCTTATGTACTGTAAAGACACTGGATTCCCGACACAAGCATTCGGGAATGACGACACTCTTTAAGTTAACGGGACAGTAGTGATAAAAAGTCTGTATTTAATTAGCAAATAATAATATATTGCCAGATGTTGTCGGGCTTCAGACTGCCTTGGTCACGAACAAGCCTGTAAGCCAGAAGTATCATAGACTTAATCAGAGCATCCCCAACGTCTACTGTATATGTTTCTGATTGTTTTTATTTAAAAACCATTGGGTAATGTCTTGCGCTATTTGTGGTCTACAGATATGGTAACCCTGAGCGATATCACAATTCATATCACGTAGCTGATCCATGTTTTCTTCAGTTTCTACACCTTCGGCCACAACTTTCATGCCGAGTTTATGTCCAAGTAAAACTACGGTTTCAACTATGGCGAGTGATTCCGGATCCTTATCCATTATCATAACGAACGAACCATCAATTTTAAGCTCTGAAAATGGAATACGATGTAATTGTATAAGTGAAGAGTAACCGGTGCCAAAGTCATCAATGGATAATTTAAAGCCTTTCATTCTGAGACGGGTGAGAATATCCAGTGATTTTATTAGCTCCTGCATTAATGAGGTTTCAGTTACTTCAAGTATGATTTGTGAAGGCTCTACATTATATTGATTTAAAAGTGCGGTCATTTTTTTAGGCAAATCGAGGTCCTTTAATGTAATGGCCGACATGTTAACTGCGATTTTTATTTCCAGTCCCTGAGCCAGCCAGGCCTGTGCCTGTGTCAGAACCAGATGAAAAATTTCCCAGGTTAGGTCATCAATTAAATTGTGTTTTTCTGCCAGGGGTATAAATAAATCCGGCGCAATTAACCCTCGTTCAGGGTGTTGCCAGCGCACCAGAGCTTCAACAGCTAAATAATTGTTGTTGTTAAGATCGATTTTTGGTTGATAATTCATGATAAGTTCATGATTGGTTATTGCGGAGTAAAGCTCATCAACAGTGGGGGGCTGGTTAGTACGCTGGTTCTTAAAAGAACTGGGTTCTATTGTGATTTCACTGAGCATTTTATATATTTCATTTGCTCTAAACGGTTTGGACAGGCAACCGCGAAAGTTCAGTTTTTGTTCTTTGGCGAGTTCCTGTGCAGAGTGTAAAACGCTTTTGTCAAAGCCGCTCATTAATATTATCTGTGCGCTGCATTTTTCATTGGCCAGGTAACGAATAACCTCTACGCCATCGACACCCGGCATCATTAGATCGAGTACAATTACATCCGATGTGTTTTTAAAATTTTGCATGAACAGTCTCGCATCATTAAACTTTTCAACCGTATAATCTGCCTGTTCAGCAACGTGACAGATAAAGTCTACGAGTGCAATTTCGTCGTCAATTATAGTGAGTAGGGGGGCTGTCATTATGCTGTCTCATCCAGAGTGAGTCTGACGTTTTTAGCCAGTTCCGATTTTCGGTAAAGTTTGCTGAGTAACTTTCTGTAAAATTTATGTAATTTTTTATTGTTGCTAATCCAGGAAGCAAATCCGGCGGTTAATAGTATTATAACGTTCGGCCATTTTATTAATGTTTGATTGGTCAGATTGAGTGCGTTTTTCTGAGTGTTGTAAAAATAAAATGCAGGCAATAGAAAAGTTGTACTTAGTAAAAGTACCAGTAGTAAACTGACCTGTCTTGAAATTGATTTTAAAAACCATTTCTTTGTTGTGAATGTCACAGTGATTTAGATTCCTTTAATAATATCAACTTCATTCATCATTGTTCTTATCGGATCATAAAAAGCCGGTTTTTTTCAACCAAATCATCAAAATAAACGGCTGCAATATTTTTTACTAGCATTTGAGCTAGCCAGAACCACACTGTAGTAGACCGGTTTCTGTTTGATTGTGGTTATGGCAATCAGTTGTTGCAGGTCTGTTTTCTGGTCCTGAGGATAGGGGACGCTGCAGCTCCAGCCTATAGTGAAAGGATCGTTACATATTTCTTGTGACAGATCAGCGTTGTTAGATGCGAATTCAACTTTCAGGGGGTAACCTGAGTGTTGTGATAAATATTGACTAAACTCTTGCAGAATTTCAGCACTATCACTATTTTTAATGGCATCGTTAATAATAAATGGATGAGCAGGAAACGTATTACTTTGCGCGAATAGCAGGCCAGATAAAGTCAGGAGTATACCTGTTCTTATGATTGCTGCCAGGAGGGAGTTGCTTAAACGCATGTATGCTCTCATTTTGGTTAATAATTAAAGGTAATAAATTTGATGCCTTTAATTTTTAATTATGATCCAAGTCTAGTACATAAATGTTTGATTGCAGTGCTATGTTTCTAAGATATTTCAATAATATGCAATGACAGGCTAAGCAGGTTTTTGATACAAAGAGGTGATATTCCCTATTACGCGAATGATAATAATTATCATTCGCGTAATAGACGCTATTGATCCTTGAAAGTCCTGTATCAAAGCCGTTGCCGCCTGTAATTTTAAATACGGCACATTATTAAATACGGCACATTAATTATCAGTTAATGATGGAGGTTAATGACGGATGCCCAGCAACTGTTGCAACTGATTATTTATGCAGGAGTTGCATTCAGCAGTTTGGTAAGGGTGGGAGATGGGCAATCTCGCAGTTAGAAGTATAGCGACACTGTTGGCGATAGGTGTGTTAATGTTATGCACAGTTAATTTTGTAGGCTTTGATTTGCTGGGAGGAATCTGCTGCGCCATAATTAAAATCTGTGGTATTGGAGTAAAAATATTTTTTAAAAGTATTAACTATAATTATCCAGCCATTCGATCATCTCCTTTTCGGCTAATGCTCGACTAAAGAAATACCCCTGTACCGCATCAACATTAAGAGAACCAAGTTCATCAAGAGTCGCCTTGTTCTCAACACCCTCGGCGACTACTTTGCAGCCTAAATTATGCCCCAGCTCTACAATAGTTTTAACAACGGCTTTGTCTTTTGCGCTTATTTCCATTTCAAAAATAAAACTTTTATCTATCTTTAACGTATCAACAGGTAAACTTTTTAAATAATTAAGAGATGAAAATCCGGTGCCAAAATCATCAATAGCCAGCCGTATACCCGCATCATTTAATTTGCCTAATGTTTTACCAGCCCGGTTAAGGTCGAGCATCAGTGCGCTTTCAGTTATTTCGAGTTCGATTCGTCCTGCTTCAATGTTATGAGCTTTTAGCATATCTGTTATTTCTTCTGGCAGGGAAAAATCCTGCAGGCAATAAACCGACAGATTTACATTTAAGTTTATATTGTGGCCGTGTTTTTTTATTATGTTACTAAACGTTAATACCTGCTGAAGAATCTGTAAAGTGAGTATACGAATCAGGCCCATTTGTTCTGCCATGGGAATAAATTCATCCGGCGATATATTATCCAGCTCCGGGTGTTTCCAACGCGCCAGTGCTTCTAATGAACTAACCGTGTTTTTTTTGCGATCAATAATAGGCTGATAATGCGCAATAATTGTATTGTTTTCGATGGCATCACGTAAATCATTCATCAAGCGCAGGCGGCGTACACTGTGGGTATTTTGTGTTGGGTCATATATGGCATAACCGGACTGGGATTTTTTTGCCTGGTACATGGCCACATCAGCAAACTGCATAAGTGTTTGCGCGTTATCGCCGTGCTCCGGGTAAAGGGCAATACCGATGCTGGCCTTGCTTTCAGTTGATACATCGTTAATGGAGTAGTTTTCTTTCATGTCCTGTAAAATACGGTTAGCGCACAGGACTGCACCATCTGTATTAGTCTGTGGCAATAAAATTGCAAATTCGTCTCCGCCGAGGCGAGCTATGGAATCATTTTCCCGAAGAGAGCTGGACAGGCGGTTGCTCACCATCTTTAATAACTCGTCACCAAAATGGTGGCCGAGGGTATCATTAATTTCCTTAAAACGATCGAGGTCGAGCAGAAACAGGGAGAAGGGTGAGTTATTGCGTGCGGACTGTAATAATAACTGCTCCATTCTGTCGGCTAAAAGTGTGCGATTGGGCAAGCCAGTTAAATTATCATGCAGAGCCATGTGTTGTAGCTCATCATTTTTCTTGTCCAGTTCACGGGATATTTTTGTGCTGAGTAACAGGCTGATCCACACCGCTAGCCAGATAATAACAAAGCCGGAGCTGAGTAAACGCATTTTGAGTGCCGATGCGATTTCAAGCTCATCACTGTGGGCAGGCTCAAGCATTACCAGTTGATAATCATTGTCAGGTAACATGCTGATCGCCCAGTAATATTGCACACCGTCCAGATCTATCAAGCCATGTTTATCAGAATCTGCACTGGCTTTATTCAGGTGCGTGGCAATCGAGCTGAGGGTCTGCCCAGGATTTCCCGCTATATAGAGTATTAGCTGGTCTTTCTGTATAAGCAGAATAGACTTTGGCGTAGAGAATTTCTGGCGTAGTTCTTCAAGGTAAATTTGAGTGACATAGCTATTGCCAGGCAGGGTAATGCGCTCAGCAATCTCACGGTTGAGGTATTGTAAAAATATGGTTAGTTGATCGCCCCGGCTTTCGGTGATTTGACGGTAGGCAAGAAACCCAAAAACCGCCTGGGCCAAAATGGTAATACCAAGAATTGATAATAAAATCTGTGTTCGTAAACTCATACTTCTCTTATTTTTTTCAAGGTATTAAAATCCCATGTAAAAAATAAGCCTTTTTCAAAATGACATGCTAAATCGAACACATCTAAAAAACATTGCAGGGCCGTATAATAGCAGAATTCAGGCATTGATAATATTTTTTTAAAATGATGCACGATTTAAGGGGTTCCAGGGTGCTCTGATCAGCTCAGATTAATTTAAACTGACTACAATTTCCTAACACTCGCCATATTTATTCAGAGCGTCGCGGGTCTTTTTTTCCGGGGCAGGTATTAATACCCGACAAAGTGTATAAAGGGCAGTGACGCAAAGCTGCAATAATTAAGCTAATGATACCGATAGAGCCTATCAGGTAGCGGCTGAAGCTGTCATTGATGAGTTGCGGCTTAAAAAAGCCAAGGTATATTAATCCCAGGCTAGTACCAACGCGTAAAACCTGATCTAATCGGCCCATATTTGTTTTCATGAAACTGTTTCTCTAAAAATATCTGTAACGTCATTATAGCTCGTTATATAGCAAAAGGTGACTATAATAGTGTCAGGGGAAACGGTTTATATTTATGGTACGGTTAATAGTTAAACAATAATGAAATATATAATTTACGCAGGCATAACTTTAATGATGTTTATGGCAGTAGAAGTTACAGCGTTATCGTTTGTGACTTTCAGTCTTCCAAATCAGATAAGTTTTGAACTTATAAATAATTTAGAAATCTATAATCAACTGTTTCATGCGAACCCGATTATTGCATTAAAGGTTTTATTGATTAGTAAACCGGTATTTATTATTCAAAAAGTAAATGATTTGGGTGATGCCCAGCTGTGGGGTGTATATATTATGCCGATTACTGTTATTACCTGGCTGGCCGTTTCTGTTTTTTTTGTGCAGATTAAAAAAGTATCGCCACCATTGAATATAATCTGGTGGATAGTTGGCGCATCATTATTGTTAATTATGAGTGTGTTTTATTTACGTATACAGGCATGTTGTACAGAAAGTCCTGCATGGTTTCTGGATGTGATGATATTGTCCCGTGTTTTTAATCCGTTGCTTAATTCTGGTTTCTGGCAGGATGTGTATTTAAATGTGTCTCCCTGGTTTAAAACAATGCAATTGTTTTTCCTGGGTACTGCGGTGGTTATTTTTTATTTTAGTTACACCATGAGTAAAAATAAGAAGTAATATGGTTTTTTACGTTTAATATGTGTTTTTTGATTTTAAGGGGAGCAGGTTAAATCGTTTTGCAACGTCATTAAACGACTTGCCATGCTGAACCTGACGTATAGTCATTAGAGTCTCTTGTGACGGTGTTAGGTTGGTAATGGCTGAAAGTCTTCTGTGGAAGGGGTAGGTTTTGTTTTTCAGGTTTTCTGCAGTAGCTGCAACGTTATTTATTGTAATGGCTTTTACATTGCTGTTTTTATCGAATAACCAGGTAGAGCCTATGTGGCCAAATGATGTGTCGAAATCAGTTACCAGTTTTACCATTTCTTTTGCACTTGAAACGTTAAGTCTTTTTTTAACAAAATGATCGGCGCTGGGTAAAATGGTTTTCCAGTGTCCCGGTCGTTTTTTGCAATGTAAGCGAGTAACCACAACAATTGGTTTGTCCCATCCGCTGACATCTTTCCAGTTAGTTATTTTACCACTAAAAATAGATTGAACCTGTTCAGTTGATAAATTAGTAAGCGGATTGTTTTTATTAACCAGAATCATAATTGGCTCTTCAGCCAGGGGGTAAATTTTCAAATTTTCCTTATCGAGTTCCTCCTGACTTAATGGACAGCAGGTTAAACCAAACGTCTGATGAGTTTGGGTGCTTTGTTTTGCCAGTTTTATTCCCGCATTACAGCCCATGCCCAGGTTAGAATCTTTTCCAAATAGCTGTAGTTTAATGCCCGTAGACTGTTCAATCTCATCTTTTAAAGAATCAAAAATTACCCAGGCAAAATGTGCACCTGCACCTGTAATGGTTGCGGGTTTTTTAATGCTTTCTTCAGCGAGTAAATGGTTAGAGAATAATAAAAAAGCAGCAAAAAGCAAGGGGTTGAAAAATTTTAAAAGAAATGATGTAAAATACATTGTTATGACTCTTTACGGTTGCATTTGGTGTTTATGATGTCTGTAGCGCTACATCATAATCGAGGTTATTAAAGTAAATTGTATTCCACTCAATTTTCAGATAAACGAATGTTCTAACGAGTAACAGAACGTTATGTCTGGCGGGTAAACAAAATAGTATTCAAAGTGAAAATATAGTCTATGTATGCCATTTGTCAATTCTATAAGGTATAGTCTCACCCGAACGAGTGGGGAAATGGGCGACAGGATTAATTAGCCAGAGTTAATATGCTGGAGTTAATAAGCCAGAGTTAATAAGCTGGGGTTAATGAGTCAGGATAAAAGCTACAGAGGGGATAACTGAAAAATGTCAGATCATCATAAGCACGATTCCAGTTCAAATAATATCGGTATCGTTTTTTTTCTCAATTTTAGTTTTACTATTATTGAATTTATCGGTGGAATTCTAACAAATAGTACCGCCATTATGGCGGATGCGGTTCATGATCTCGGTGATACCTTATCCATCGGGCTGGCATGGATATTAAGCCGACTTAGTCAAAAAAATCCTGATGATGATTTTACCTATGGTTATCACCGGTTTTCATTGTTGGGCGCATTGCTCAACGGGGCTGTTTTAATTGCGGGTTCAATATGGGTGTTGTCCGAGTCGCTACCAAATTTGATAGACCCGCAAATGCCGGATGCAACAGGTATGTTGTGGCTGGCTGTGCTGGGTGTGACTGTTAATGGTTATGCCGCATGGAAAATAATCAAAGGAAAAACCCTTAATGAACAGGTGCTGAGCTGGCATTTAATTGAAGATGTTTTAGGTTGGGTGAGTGTGTTAATTGTCAGTGTATTGCTTATGTTTTTTGACTGGCCGGTTCTTGATCCTCTGTTGTCTATTGTGTTTACATTATTTATTCTTATTAATGTCTTTAAAAATACTCGCCAAACGATAAAGATTTTTCTGCAATCCTCACCGGATAATGTAGTGCTAGATGAAGTTCGAAATAAATTAATGTCTATTCGTCAAATTGGTCAAATTCATCACCTGCATTTGTGGTCTCTTGATGGTGAACGTCATGTGTTAACAGCGCATCTTAAAATTAATGAAATTATTACTGTTGAAGAGCAAAAGAAAATTAAAAATCAGATCGGTGAGTTGCTGGTAGATTTTGCTTTTGTGTATACCACAATCGAACTTGAGTTTGCGGACGAGATATGTAGAGATGATAATGCCTCAGGATAGGGATATAAATATTCAGGACTTAGTATCAATAATAGGACAGCCATCTTTACTGGCCATCTTTACTGCCCCGGCAAAGATTCAGCAATAAAGTTAATTCATTTTCCAGTGTTGAAAGTTCTGTCAGCTGTTCCTCAATATTTTTTAATTTATCTGCGCTAAGCTGACGTACGCTTTATTTTGCATGCTGCGGGTCTTCTCGCATGCTTAGCAGGTTGTTAATTTCATTCAGGCTGAAATTCATGCGCTGAGCACGTTTGATAAAGTTTAAATGTGACAGATTTTTTTCACTGTACAAACGTATGCCCGATGGGTTTCGGGATACGTCTGTGATTAAACCAAATTTTTAATAGTAGCGTAAAGTGTCTGCACTCATGCCGGTTTTTTTTGTGACTTCGCCAATTTTAAAGATGATTTACTGTTCGCTAAATAATAAAAAAGTATTCATTGAGTAAGTATAGCCCGGTGAGTATCAGTGTAATACCCGCGATGGTTTCAAATGTTTTCTGGTAACGAGAGAGGATTTGTAAAGATTCAATCCAGCCCATACTCCATGCACCCAGTATGATGGGTATACTGCGTCCGAGTGCAAAGGCCAGTAATAACGCAAAACCAAAACTCACCGAACCAATGGCTGCACTAGCGGTTAGGGTTACCAGCAGTGCAGGTGTACAGAACGGGCATACGGCAACAGAAAATGGAATGCCAAGTAAAAATGCGCCCCAAAATCCACTGACTTTTTTAGCTTTCATGCCAACCCAGGGAAGGCGAATATTTAACCAGCCCGCCCAGATTAATCCCATTGAGATTAAAAGCGGGCCGAGGAATAGTCCCCAGTGCCTGCCCATTATGCCCTGTACCCATTCGCCACCCAGAGCGGCGCTAACGCCCAACACAACATGGGTGAGTAACATGCCAGATACAAATGCACCGCCCATTAAGATGGCGCGTTTTTGTTCGTGGGCTTTGGTGACATAGGCTAACACAACCGGAATGGAAGCAAATGAAACAGGATTAAAACTAAACACAAATCCGGCTAAAAAAGACAGACCAATTCCAGCCCAGCTGGCTTCTGTTAACACCTGTTTCAATTCATCGATATTAATATTCAACGTCGGCACTATTAAATATAATGCCAGCAATAATAATAAAATGGCGGTGAGGTAGGGGCTGCTTTGGGCTGCGCGATTTAATAATGCCAGTGCATCTTTATTCAGGCCTTTGTAGGTGGCAAAAACCATCGGCAGGGTAAACAAACTCGAAAACAACAGGCCGGCAATGGCGGCAAACAATACGGAGTTTAGTGTGACTGACATACCTGCCACAATAATAACCAGAGGTAGTGTGCAGGCGGGTAAGCTCAGGCCTAATTGAATCGAATAGGGCAAGTGCGAATTACCTGGCAGGAGTTTATGAAATGCCAGGTGTGGAACCGGAATGTAAATAAAACGTGAGAGCAGATAAATACCTGCCATCACAGAAAGAATAATGCTGGGTGTGGAACTGCCCCCCTCAGTGCCCCATTGCGGAGGGGTAATAACTAGCACAGCCGTTACAAATAAACCAACCAGTAAAACTGTGCGGCTTAACCAGACGCTGAGTAAACTCTGGCAGCATTCTTTTTTATCTGACCGACTGGCTTTCACAGAAAATAAGGTATGTGTAGCAATCGTGCAGGGTTCAAAAAAGGCCAGTAAACCAAGTGTGGCTGAGGTGATGATTAAAAGGGTCAGCATCATTAACTCGCCTTATTTAAATGCGCCAGTAATTCACTGCGCAATTTTTTAAATGATGGCAAACGGGTAAAGATCAGTTTGTTATTGATAGCAATAGAGGGGGTAGATAACACACCCAACTCGACAGCATGATCCAGCTCTTCCAGTATGTTTACTTCACGCCACTCAATGGCATCTCCCCCTAGCTCTTCGGCGAGTTTGCGTAACACGTCTTTGGCGTGTCCACATTTGCCACAGCCAGGGGATGAAAAAACTTCGACTTTGATGTTCATGGTTATTCCTGATTAACAATGAGCCTGTTTTGTTCTGCGCAACAGGGCTCTGGTAATATTTAAACAGATTTCATGTTTAACCGGTGTTCTGTTCTCATTAGTAGATTTAAGCATACAGTCTGGAGTTAACTCCAGGTCAAGTAAAAAATCTACTGATTAATGTGAAAAAAGCCTGTACTCTTTAACAGACTTGCAGCGATTTACCTGGATGATTTACTCAGGTTATTCATTCAGGCTATTCATTCAGGCTATTCATTCAGGCTATTCATTCAGGCTATTCATTCAGGCTAAATACTCAGGCTAAATACTTAAGGGGCGCTCATTATGCAAAAACGACTCACCATCGGACGGCTGGCAAAGGCGGCTGAGGTCAATATTGAAACCATACGCTATTATCAGCGCATCGCATTACTGACTGAGCCCGCTAAGCCGCTTGAAGGCTATCGTATTTATCCCGTCGAAACCATTACCCGAATTCGCTTTATAAAACGTGCACAGCAGCTGGGTTTTAAACTGCAGGAAATAGCTGAGCTTTTACAGATGGGCGATGGCCAGTGCAGTGATGTGCGTGAAAGGGCAGAGAAAAAACGTCAGCAGATTAATCAGCAAATCAGTGATTTGGAAAAGTTACGCATCACACTCGATACGCTGATCAATAACTGCCAACGTGACAGTGATAGTGGGCACTGCCCGATTATAGAAACATTAACGAGTTGAGTGTTTAATTTAGCGCAGACGCTTTAACGGATCCTGTTTATAAAACAGACTTAGCTGATGATACATTTGTGGGTAATAACGTTGCAAGTGTTCCGGTAACTGAAAAAACAGCTCGCTGATGACCGCAAAAAATTCCGCCGGATTTTCAGCGCCGTAAGGATCAATGCGGGTTTTATGGTGGTGTTCAACTTTTAACTCCAAATCTTCGTAAACCCGAGATAATATTTTTATCCATGATTTTCGGCTCATATCCGCATGCAAAGGCGGCATGCCATTGGCGGCACCATTTAAAATATCCAGTTTATGGGCAAACTCATGCACAATGACATTTGAACTCGCTCCATGTCCGCTGGCATGTTTGCCCGGCTTTGCATCATCCCACGCCAATATCACCGGTCCGCGACTCCAGGCTTCACCATCAAGCACAGCGTTTTGTTCATGCACAACACCGGCTGCATCTGTCACTTTTCGGTGAACGATAAACGGCCCATCATATACGATAACTTCTAGCCAGCCATCGTAATAATCCAGATCCAGATTTAAAATTAGCAGGCAGGCGGTTGCTGAAATTATGGCGCGTTGATAATCATCAAGCTGAAAATCATTGGCACCAATAAAAACTTTTTTATCTAAAAATAAACTGCTTAGCTCACGCAGACACAGCAGTTCGTGATTATTTAAGTGGTAATGTGCAAGGGCATCATTAACCACTTGCAACCATAATTTTTCGGGGATGCGTTTACGGCGTAAAAACCGTTGTTTTCGCCAGCGCTTAAAACGTTGCAGCCACATTGCTTTCTCCGGTGTAATATTAGTTAAGAAGCCTCTGATCAAGTCTGATTATTTTGCCAGCCTAATCCTAACCATACTTAATCAGTGTTTCCTTGGTTAACTATATTGATGGTGCAGAGCGGATTAAAATTCTTAGTGAAAATATACCGGTGCATGCAGATATTTGCACGATCGGCGGTTTTTCTGCTCATGCAGATCAGGCTGAGTTACTCGCCTGGCATTCCAAAACCGGTAATCCAAAAACAACTTTTCTGGTACACGGGGAAGAAAAAAGTATGAAAACCTTTGCCAATAAATTAACTGGCACGCAGGTAAAAATACCGAAACTGGGTGAAGAAAATGTATGGTGATTAATAAAGTTTATTCGACTAAAGTTGATCCGAATAAAATTTAATTATTTTCCATTCCACTCTGGTACTCACCCAGCATCGCCAAATGATTTAATTTCGCACGCTTAAGTAAGGCCTGCTGGGCGGCCAAAACATTCTGGGTTTTTCCACGCCATGCCTGTAGTGCCGGTTGCTGTAATGCGCGGCCATAGGAAATGCTGAGTTGCCAGGGTGGGTTTATTGCCTGTTGATTTAGCGCATTTAAATTTTGCGTCGCCTCCTGTGGATTCTGACCGCCGGAAAGAAAGTTAATACTCGGAACCGCCGCCGGTACCGTGCGGCGTAAAACTTTTAAGGTAGCCGCGGCAACTTCATCGGCTTGTGCGCGGCGAGTATCTTTCCCCGGTAGCACCATATTGGGTTTTAAAATCATTAATTCAGGAATAACATGGTGGCGATGCAATGCATTAAAGACCGCAATTTGCACCGCTTCAGTGACTTCTGCGTGGCGCTCAATAGAATGCCCCCCATCCATTAATACTTCCGGCTCAACAATCGGCACCAACCCTTCCTGCTGACACACCGCCGCATAACGGGCGAGCATTTCCGCATTGGCTTCAATGCCCGACTGGCTGGGCACATGTTTATTAATGGCATAAACCTCACGCCACTTGGCGAAACGTGCACCCTGATTTTTATAAATTTTCAGCCGCTCAGCCAGACCATCTAAACCCTGTGTAATTAAATCGCCGGGTGACAGGGCGAGTGGGATTTTACCCTTGTCCACTTTAATACCCGGCACAATTTTTTGTTGCCAGGCCGTTTCTGCGATGCCGGTGTTTTTATCTGTTGTTTGGGTGAGGGTTTCTTCAAATAAAATCAGGCCGCTGATATATTCACCTAAACCTTCTGTGTTGACTAATAAACTACGCCAGGCGCGTCGCGTTTCCTCAGTTGATTCCACATCAATGGACAGAAAACGTTTAGCTATCGTCGGCGCACTTTCATCCGCCGCCAGTATGCCGCGACCTTTCTGCACCATATCATTAATAGTGGCTTCAAGTTCAGTCAGGTATTGCATGTTGGTTCTCCATTTTATTTTTGAGCATCTCTGTGTCTTATCGGGGTGATTCCGGGGTGATTCCTGGGGGATTCCTGGGCGATTCACAGGAGATCAAAAAGTAACTAAACAATCTTAATTTTATTTATGACTTTACACTTATAAAATCCAGTTGAATGTAACCTGAGTGACAGCGACAGGGGGTTATTTTTGATTTAATCTCAAAATAGATAAAAATGATGAGGAGAAGATGATGACAACACAATTCAGCCGGATCGAAATTGAAGGACATAGCTGGGATAATATTTTAACCATGCAATTATCCGGTAAGTTAACCAAAGATGATTTTGATGTTTTCGTGCCCGAGCTTGAGCGCATGATCAAGGATCATTCCTGCATAAGGTTATTAGTGACGTTAGATGATTTTCACGGCTGGACAACCGCCGCCGCCTGGGAAGATGGCAAATTTGGTTTGCGCCATTACAGTGATATTGAGCGCATGGCGATTGTGGGGGATAAACGCTGGGAGCAGGGCATGGCGTTATTGCTCAAGCCTTTTACCAAAGCGAAAGTTAAGTATTTTGATATGACTGAATTAGATGCAGCTAATCGTTGGATAACTGAAGATATTTAAATTTAAATTTAAAATTGTAGGCTCCTGGGTTGTATGAAAGATGGGTGCATGCAAAATTCATTTGTGTAAAACCGTTTATTTAAGATATACGTGACGACCTACGCCGTCAGTGAATCTATGCACTACCCTCCGCGTAAAGTCTGGCAACCACGACACTCTCACCCGCCAGGGGTGATGCAGAAGGGATATCCACAAAGGTGCCAACGGTATCGGCAAACCGCAAGACCGATGCTAAAAGGGGCAATAAAAGTGAAACAGGTGACGATACCAATGACTATTGCGGATTTCATGACCCGGGATGCGATTGCAGTGGACAGCCTGTCCGCGGCATCGTGAAAACCATTGGTGAAATCAAACAGCGCAACGGATAGCCGTACCAGAATTAACGATTAGTTAATAGAATCCATAATTTACTAAATGTTATAAACAGACTAAAAACCCCTGAAATATCAAAAAATACATAACTTACAGTTTATATTGACTTAGCACTGGATCATTGCAAATATATCAGTATGTTAGGATTATGTTGAAAAGTACTTTTAAAAGGCCTGAATAGCCACTCTGCCCAGAGTGTTTTTGCAAATTTACACTATACTTGTTTTAAGGCTTTACAATCAAATGCATAAATCAGGTGAATTGATGAAACGTCGTAGTATTTTATTTTTTTTACTATTTTATATTTCGATGCCGGCTATTGCTGAAAAGACCGCTTTAAAACTTGGTATCTTTCCTTATGTTAGTTCCAGTAAACTTATAAATCATAATAAAGGCGTACAAAAATATATCAATGAATCACCTCAATTTAAAATATCACTGGTTTCAGCAAAAGATGTTCCCACCTATATAAAAAAAGTCAAGGCATTTGATTATGATCTGATTTTTTGCGCACCCCATCTAGCGCGTTATTTCGAAAAAAAATATGCATATCAACGTGTCGCAATGACTAGCCATAATATTGTAGGGATTTACCTGGTAAAAAAAGATTCGCCTATCTATTCGTTGGAAGAGTTAAAGGAGAAAAATATTTCATTGACACCTGAAAAATCAATTGTTCATCAGGTGGTTTTAAAACAGTTAAAAGAATATAACATTGTTCCAGGAAAGAATCTTGATATCATCCAGGTTAAAACCCATAACAACGCAATTTACAATGTTCTTAATGATATTAGTAGTGCATCTATTACGGGCATTAAATTATGGAAAAACTTTCCTGCTGAGAAAAAAAACAAACTTCGCAGTATTGGAAAGACAGAAGCTATAAGTGGTTTTATTGTTTTGGCTAAGCCTGATTTAGATGAAATGGCAGTTGTTGAAATTCAAAAATTATTATTATCGTTTAAAGATTCGAAAGCGGGTGGTACTTATATTTTCAATGGCTTTAAATTAATTACAGACAGTGAAATGCAGTCATTAGATGCCTATGCTGAAGTTTTTGAATGACATATCAGGTTTGAGTTAAAAATATGTTTCTTCGCTTTATTAGAAAATCGCTTCGTCTTAAACTTATTCTGGCCAGCGTTATTGTTGAGATAATAATGCTGAGTATGCTGTTAGGTAATAGCCTGCGAATTATTAATACGACTATTGATCAACAGTCCACAATTAAAACAGATTCCATTACTCCCTTACTAGACTCGGCTTTGAGTATTTCCTTGTTTGAGCGAGATTTTGCTACCCTCTTTGAACTTCTGCAAAAGCTATTACAATCTGAAAATAGTGAGTTCGAGTACATTGAGGTTTATGATGATCAGAAAAATCTTTTTGCTCAACTCGGCAGTACAACGGAAACTGGTTTTGAGCAGAATAATGCTCAGCAAAAACTCCTGCATATTGTATCGCCGCTTACCCTGGCGGGTGAGAAAATTGGCGAGGTTAAGTATGGTCTTTCAATTGAGTCTTTATACGAGTCCAAGTCGCGTTTATTAAAGCAGGGGCTGTTTATCGCGCTATTTGAAATAGCCTTAACTATTTTGTTACTCGGAATTACCAGCTATTTCTTAACCCGCCATATCTCTGTGCTTCTGCGAAGTGCTGAAGAGATTTCATCTGGAAATTATGATATTTCTGTACCGATTAAAACACCTGATGAAATTGGTCTGCTGGCCAATGGATTCAATATTATGGCGAAAGCGGTTCGGGATAGAGTCGTAGAACTTTCAGAAACAAGCCGCTCTTTAAGCGTTAAAAGTGCCAAGCTCGAGTCCATTTACAATTCTATACCTGACGGTGTTATTTTTATTGACGTGGATCGGATATGTGTAAGTGTAAACCCGGCAATGCTAAGTATGTTTGGTTATCCCCAGGAAAAGTTTATAAATCATAAACTAGATTTTATTTATTTACATAAAGATGAGTATGACTACCAGGGGGAGTTGCGGTTCTCTAAAAAATCACCGGACAGACACGACAGTTATGAAGCTTCATTTGTACGCAGTGACGGCAGTGTGTTTGTTGGTGAATTGTTAGCGACACGTATTCTGGATGAAAGTGGAGAATCCTTAGGTTTTATAGGTATTTTGCGTGATATTAATGAGCGTAAAAAAGTTGAATTTGAACTGATGGAGGCAAAAGAGAGAGCGCTGGTAACACTTGAGTCTATTGGTGATGCGGTTATTACTACCGATGAAAAAGGCATGGTTCAGTACCTGAACCCGGTGGCTGAAGAATTAACCGGTTGGTCAACACACGATGCTATTAATAAACCTTTGCCGGAAATTTTTGATATTTACAATGAGAAAAATAATCAACCGGTTGAAAATCCGGTTGTCCGTTGTTTGCGTGAAAATATTATTATCGGCCTGGCAAATCATACGGTGCTTATTAATAAGCACGGTAAAAAAATTGCAATAGAAGATTCCGCAGCACCCATAAGAGATAAACAGGGCATAGTTTTAGGTGTTATTCTGGTGTTTCATGATGTTAGTCAGGCTAGAAAAATGGCCGATCAACTCTCATGGCAAGCATCCCATGATTCGTTAACTGGATTGATTAATCGTCTTGAGTTTGAAATTCGTCTGCAAAAAATACTTAGCAAGGAAGATAATAAGCCGCAACATGCATTACTTTATATGGATTTAGATCAGTTTAAAGTGGTCAACGATACTTGCGGGCATATTGCCGGCGATGAATTATTAAAACAACTGACAACAGTGTTTTTAAAGCATATCCGTGATCTGGATACACTGGCAAGACTAGGAGGGGATGAATTTGGGGTTTTGCTTGAAAATTGCCCGTCGGAACGAGCCAGTGAAATAGCAGAAAGTATTATTAAAGATCTTGGATATTTTCGTTTCTCATGGCAGGAAAAAGTTTTTTCTGTAGGGGTAAGTGTTGGGCTTGTCTCTTTTAATGCCGATGAGAGTGAAACTATCAGTACACTAATGAGCGCAGCTGACATTGCCTGTTATGCGGCAAAAGATGCTGGGCGCAACCGTATTCATATTTACAAGTTTGATGATGATCAGCTGGTTGAACGACACGGAGAAATGCAGTGGGTTTCACAAATACAATATGCACTGGAAAATAATAAGTTTGAATTATTCTGTCAGCCGATTGTAAGTACTATGACTGATAATAACGAGCCGCACCATTATGAAGTACTTATTAGAATGCGTGATAATCAGGGAGGGGTAATTACCCCGATGTCATTTTTGCCCGCCGCAGAACGCTATAATTTAATGCCCGACATAGATCGCTGGGTGATAGCTCAGGTGATGGAGCAGGTTGAAAATTACCCCTTGCCGCCGAATACAATGATTGCAATTAACCTTTCCGGAAATTCCCTGAGTGATGAGACGTTTCTTGAGTTTGTGATAAAGCGACTTAAAAGCAGCACAGTTAATGCCAGTCAATTTTGTTTTGAGGTTACTGAAACCGCGGCAATCAGTAACCTTAGCCATGTGACTTCATTTATTAAAACACTGCAGAAATTAGGCAGTCAGTTTTCACTGGATGATTTTGGTAGTGGCCTGTCATCCTTTGCCTATTTGAAGAATTTAAATGTAAATTATTTAAAAATAGACGGTGCTTTTGTGAAGGATATGATTAATGATCCGATTGACTGCTCAATGGTAGAAGCCATTAACAAAGTTGGGCATGTGTTGGGTATAAAAACCATTGCTGAATTTGTTGAAGATGAAGAAACCTATGAGTTGCTGAAAAGCATGGGGGTCGATTATGTTCAGGGATATTATTTTTCTAAACCCTTTGCATTTGAAGAGCTTAAACAAACGGTGGAACGCTAATTAGCGTGTTACTAATTTTGTCCGTTAACCTGTTATACCTGCCTGCACAGGTATAACAGGTTAACCAGATGTCCATAGCCATGATTATAAAAATAAAATCTTCAGGCCTGTTTTACCCAGCTTACAATATCAGCCGCATTCATGGCGCCTGCCTGGCGGGCAATTTCTTTACCGTGTTTAAAGATGGCAATGGTTGGTATGCTGCGAATCGAAAATTGTCCCGCAATCGCCTGCTCATTTTCGGTGTTTAATTTACTAAACCTGAAGTAGGGCTCAAGCTGAGCACTGGCCTGTTGAAAAGCCGGTGCCATCGATTTACAAGGACCACACCAGGGGGCCCAGAAATCTATCACGAGTGGAATGTCATTTTTATTTATATGTCGGCTAAAGCTAGCACTATTTAATTCTATCGGGTGTGCATCAAACAAAGCTTTATGGCATTTTCCGCAACCTGGGTTATCCGTAAGTCGAGTCATGGGGATACGGTTGATGGCATTGCAGTGTGGGCAGACAATATGTTGTGCTTCGCTCACGTTTTTTCTCCTGTCAATATTTAATTACGTATTTAGTCTTTATTATTGGCTTTATAAACTTCTAGCTCTGCTTGCAGATTTTCAATTTCTTTTAAAAGCTCCAGTACTAGCGCAACACCCGCCATATTTATATTCAGATCCTGTTGCAGACGCATCGCAGTCTGGGCCTGTTGTAAACTGCTGGCAGAAAATCGCCATGGGGTTTTTTGTGTTCCATGGGTTTTATGGCCAACAGGTTCTATTGCGCCTTCCTCAACCAGTTGAATAATCCATTCAGCTGAACTGCAGCAGGCGTAACTCAGATCATTCAAACTCAGTTCGGTTTGTTCGTCGAGCAAAATGCCCTTTAATATTTTCTCTGTCATGGCATTAAACTCCCATTTTACTGCGCGGGTTATAGGGCAGTTCCTGTTGCATTTTTTTATACAGCTGTTTTGCTTCATCGCTTTCAGCTGGCGGCAGTGTAAATTGAATAATGATATATAGATCCCCCGGTGTTTTACTCGGAATACCTTTGCCTTTTAGGCGCATCTTTCTGCCATTGGGCGTACCTTCGGCTATTTTCAGGTCAACCGCTCCCGTGGGCGTTGGCACTTTTATACTGGCACCCAGTGCTGCCTCCCATGGCGTCACCGGTACATCCAGATATACATCATGCCCCTGTACCCGATACAGCCCGTGGGGATTAAATTCAACTTGCAGATATAGATCACCCGCAGGTGCTGCACCCATACCCGGTGAACCTTGTCCGCTTAAGCGAATACGTTGCCCCTGTTTAACGCCTTTGGGGATTTTAACATTTAACGTACGTTGTTTATTAATGACGTGACCGTTGCTATCTATTTCGGGAGATTGCAACATTATGCTGCGAGTTGCACCCTGATAGGCATCTTCCAGATCGATTGAAACTTTAGCGTGATGGTCTTCGCCACGTTGCTGATAGGTACGCTGTCGACCCTGTGATCGATCATGGGATTGACGTTGACCGCCCTGGAAGCCATGCCCGAATAAAGACTCAAAGAAATCACTGTAATCCGCATCATTGCCGCCGGTGAACCCGCCGCCATTAAATTCAAATCCCGCATCCCAATCGGGTGGCGGGTTAAAATCCTGTCCGGCTTTCCAGTTTTTGCCGAGTTGATCATAGGCCGCACGTTTTTCAGGATCTTTCAACGCTTCATAGGCTTCACCCAGTTCTTTGAAGCGCACTTCAGCATTAGCCTCTTTGCTAACGTCCGGATGATATTTGCGTGCCAGTTTTTTATAGGCGCGCTTAATCTCAGCCTGAGTGGCATCTTTTTTAACACCGATGATATCGTAATAGTCTTTAAAATCCATAGACGCTCCGCGGAAAAAAATATATATGCAAAAACAACATAAACCTTATTTATTGTTGCGATTAATCTATACAATATAGTTAAATAAGGCTGTCACCTGTGTGACATTTTTTAGTTTTACGCACTAAGTTTGATATAAACTAAACATTGTAGTGATTAAATTAAATTCAATGGGGCATAATGATTAATATTAATTTTTTCTTATGTATAATTTTATACAGTATGTTTTACATGAAGTAGTGTCAGAATGATCAGACCTGAGACGTAACAGTAGCAGGGTAGGTTCACTTTACTTGATCCACGTTATTTTAATTTAATCAGGGTAAAAAAATGCAAACAGATCCAGTTTACGGCGCGTATTGCAAAAAAGTGCTTTTAAAAACCCAGCTGTTTTCGGGGCTGGATGAAGCAGTGCTGGATGATATGTTGACACTATTCAGGCGAGACACCTGGCGTCGAGGTGCACAACTGGACTCTGAAATATTTAAAGAACGTTTTTATCTGATAATTGAAGGCCGGTTGGAAGTTAGCCGCGTTAACCCGGATACGGGAAAAAGCATAACGCTTTCACTGCTAGGCCCCGGCGACGCAATGGATGTGATGACCTTATTAAATAATGGATCACATGAAATATTGCCGGTTGCGATTGATGATATCGCCCTGATTTCTGTTCCCATAAAAGATGCCCGTGACTGGATTGACCGGCACCCTGAGTTCAATCGAAATTTTCTGCCTTATCTGGGAGATCAAATGCGCAAGCTCGAAGACCTTAGCACCGATTTGGCTTTGTACGATACCATGACCCGGTTGGCGCGTTTAATTCTGCGCCATGTTGTGCCACATCATTCTCAGTCAAAAGAGCAGGCCCAAGATGATTCAGTCGAGAATTCAGTCAAGGGTCCGGTTTATAGACTGGATTTAATAAATGACCTGCATGATGAATCGCTGGCTCGCATGGTGGGTTCTGTTCGGCAGGTTGTTAATCGTCATCTTCAACACTGGCGAAAGCAGGGGATTTTAAACAGGAAAGATTTCAAAACTCAGGTGATCGAGCTGCAGGCATTGCAAACCTATGCCAATGACAGTAGTGAACATATTCAAAAGAATAACGCCCGTTAATATTCAATGATCAATCGTTGTCACACAGGTGACAGTGAATGCTCGTAAGTTATTTCATAATATATACAAGTCTCGTGTAGTGTTTATTTAGATGATCTTTACAAGCATGAAGTCGTATTATGAAACAGAATATTAGCTGTATTTCAATCTATTCTAACAGTCAGGAAAGTCTTCGAGCTATTGATGCCCTGCAGGCTGCTGACTGTGACTTACAGAATATTTCAATAATGGCTAAACTAGCATGTTGTGAAGGTGTGAATGAATTATTAAAACTTTCCTGTTCTTTTGAGGTGGCTGAAATTGGATGGCTAAACCTGGCAGGAAACATGGCAAATTTATTAAACAATGAGTTAATGTTTGACACCTTCGATAACTTGAATTTACAGGTAAATCAATTGCAAAAGGTGCTGTTTATAATTGGTGTGCCCGCTGCAAATATAAATGAATATGAGCAGGCGGTAAAAGATAATAAAATATTATTGCTTGTTCACGGTAACCAACAGGAAGTCGAGTATGCCTGTGAAGCGTTGCACAGTGAAATACAACAGGTGACTGTACATCGGGCCTGAATTTTTCAGGCTATTAAAATAGATATTTGGGCTGTTCATTGAGTATGATCATTGATTCTAGATTATTCATATCGACGTATAAATACCAATCCATATACACATCTATTTGATTAATTTACCTGAATTGTTTCAGCGTATATAATGTTAAAAAAACGCATTAACAGAGATAAATATGATCGCTGTATTTTTAATAAATAGTTTAGTAGTTTCACTTGTCGTAATCATTCATTATGAATTTTTATTTCGTATTACGGTTTTTGTTCCAAAAATGTCCATAAAACACCGCTTCAGAATTGTTACCGGTGTATTCATTGCGCTCATTGCTCACTCGATAGAAATCTGGGTATTTGCGCTGGCTTATTATTTTATGCACATGACGGATGGCTGGGGAGAATTACAGGGTAATTTCGACGGTAGTTTAATGGACAGTGCCTATTTTTCTTTTACTACTTTTACCACTTTGGGTTTTGGTGATATTACACCCCATGGTGATATCCGCTATTTAACCGGTGTTGAATCATTAACCGGGCTTGTTTTGATTACCTGGACGGCTTCATTTCTGTATTTTGAAATGCAGCGTTACTGGGATTTGAAATAATTCCTGAATATACATCAATCTAATCAGCCTGATTTTTTTAATACATTTAAGAAATAGTCCGGCCGATGTTTTATGTTTTGTTTGAATCTTAATTTAATCGAGAATAATAAGCCGTCGGCTATCTGTTTTGTCACAGCAGCAGGTAGTTTCATCTATAAAGATATTAAAAATCCCAGGCAACTAAATAGGCAGCTAAATAAGCAACTAAATAGGCAGCTGAATAATAATGGGCTCAGCATGATGAACCTGTGCCTCAGTTTAAAAATTAAAATTGTGTAAATAACTAACTAAACCCTGCTTCCAAAAAGATGTCCGATTGCCATCGACATTGCACCGGCAACCAGTCATTCTGCGCGGCCGGTATTCGCTGCGGCAATACCCTCCACCAGGCTGGAGGTGGATACAATACCCTCATTAGCGTCTAATACCGTAGCACGTAACCAGCCAGCCCAATGAACACAATGTTTTTCAGCCCGGATTAGATATTTTTTAATCGCTTACCAGTTTTCACCGAGCAGTTCAAAATATGCCTGTGGATGTAAGCAGGCGGGGCAGACATTCGGTGCTTCTTCAGCTTCATGTAGATAACCACAGTTACGACAGCGCCATACAACCTTGCCATTTCTTTTAAATACTCTACCCTCTTCGAGGTTCGTAGCCAGATCGTTAAAGCGTTTTTCGTGCTGTTTTTCAGCCACGCTGATGGCTTCAAAAGCCGTGGCAATTTGTGGGAACCCTTCGTCCCGGGCAACTTTGGCAAATTCAGGATACAGGTCAGACCATTCATAGGCTTCACCGGCCGCGGCGGCTTTCAAATTTTCTAGCGTGCTGCCAATCACTCCGGCGGGGTAGCTTTCGGTGATTTCAATATCACCGCCCTCAAGAAATTTGAAGAAGCGTTCGCCGTGTTCTTTTTCCTGGCTGGCGGTTTCCAGAAAAATATCAGCAATTTGCACCAGACCTTCTTTCTTCGCCTTACTGGCAAAAAAGGTGTAACGGTTCCTGGCCTGTGCTTCTCCGGCAAAGGACTTTAGTAAATTCTTTTCGGTTTCTGTGCCCTTGATACTTTTAGCCATTTAATTCTCCAGCGGGTTGATTAGGTGCATTCAGCATAATTCTAACTTTTTATTTAGTGTGCTGACTGTCACTCAGGTTACAGTTAAAAACAAGTAAGGAAACCTGGGATATTCATATAGCGTACTCTGATAGGGAGCCTTTGATCAGGCTTAATTTTGTAATGAGTCAATAAACGCTTTAGCATTATCACCCCGAAGATTTTCAGCCATTCCAAGTAATCCATCGGTTAAATACTTTGCTTTAATACCTTTTGAGCGAAGATAAACCATTGCAATTATTGCCCGGTCTTTATGCGGGCAGGCGGTGACAATAATTTTGCTTTGATTTAATTCCTTTAATCTTTCAGGTAATTCATTAAGCGGGATATTAACAGAAGGCCCGACTTTCCACGCCGCATATTCTTCTTTAAACCGAATATCAATGAGCTGTGCTTTACCCTGTTTTAATAAGCTAATTAGGCCTTTACTGTCTATTTTCATTGCTTTTCTTGCGGCATAATCAAAGTTTGAAATGTATGCTTCTAATTTTAAATCACCCGCATTTACACTAGTGGCTGCGCTTATAAATAAAATGTAAATTAATATTTTTTTCATGCTGATCTCCATCATACTATTTTTTCTTTAATACACCGGACAGTTCAGTACCCGGTGTTAGCGTATTATATACCGTTCCAAATTTGCGAATATTATCATGCATTAAGTCCAGCTTATGCTCATTCTCATCACTGTCGACCAGAATTTCATATTCTATACTGGCTATTTTCGGAGGAGAGTCCTGCCTGTCGCCAAACAGACTGATGGTTACGCTGCGATATTTAAAATGAATGAGGGGTGAAATACGTTCCATGTTTTTTAAAATACACGCCGCTACAGCCGCCAATAATAATTCTGCCGGATTAAACGCATCAGGTCGTCCATGCAAATCCGTATCAATGACCAGTTCTGCATCTTTACATTGAGCAATGCTGCCATGGGCATCTATACGTTTTGCGGTGACTTTATATTCCAGCATAATTACTCCAGCTAAATATTCAGGTTTAATGGTTTTAGAAAATGTGTGATTTTTTCATCTCCACAGCATCCACTAACGGGCGTAATATGTTTACGGGGTACAGCTGAGGCGACTAACCCGCCACCTAATTCTGCTTCATGGTTATCCCAGGCTTGCATCAGGCATTTCATATTATTTCTGTTCCACGGCGTTTGTTTGCAGCGGACAGCATTGCTCGTAAGTTGCAATGCCGGGTTTTGATTCATACCAGCCTACGCTGCGATTAACCACATGAACCGCCAGCAGCATAACCGGTACTTCAATTAAAACACCCACCACCGTTGCCAGCGCTGCTCCAGATTCAAAGCCGAATAATACAATCGCGGTCGCCACCGCCAGTTCAAAAAAATTACTTGCCCCAATTAATGCAGATGGGCCGGCAATACAATGAGGGGAACCCACGGCACGGTTGAGCAGGTAGGCCAGGGAAGAATTAAACAGCACCTGAATTAAAATTGGAATGGCTAGCAATAAAATAATAAAGGGTTGCGCGATAATCTGTTCGCCCTGAAAACCAAATAACAGCACCAGTGTCAAAAGCAGGGAAACCAGTGAAACCGGATGCATTTTATCCAGCACTTTCTGTAAATTCTGATCACCACTTTTGTGTTTAAGCAAGGCGTTACGCCACAGCGTTGCAATACCCAGTGGAATTACTATGTATAAAATTACTGAGAGCAATAAAGTGTTCCAGGGAACCGTGATGGATGAGAGACCAAGCAGTAAAGCTACAATGGGGGCAAAGGCAAAAATCATAATGATATCGTTAAGCGCTACCTGTGAAAGGGTAAAGTGGGGTTCACCTCTGGAGAGGTTGCTCCACACAAAGACCATCGCCGTACAGGGTGCGGCAGCCAGTATGATTAAACCCGCAATATAGGAATCAATCTGATCCGCGGGTAACCATTCACGAAACAGGCCACCAATAAATAGCCAGGCGAGCAGGGCCATTGAAAAAGGTTTTACCGCCCAGTTTACAAAAAGTGTAACACCGACGCCCCGTGCATGCTGACGCACATCTTTTAAGGCATGCATATCTATTTTTAACAGCATGGGAATAATCATTAACCACACCAGTACGGCCACGGGTAAATTAACATGGGCAATCTCTAATGCGCCGAAAAAATGAAATGCATCGCTAAAAAAATGCCCGAGTGCAATACCCACTACGATGCACAGAAAAACCCATATACTCAGGTAGCGTTCGAAAATACCCATGACTTGTTTGGATTCGTTTTTAGTTGATAATTTCTTTTGAGTAGTTTCGCATTGCAGGCTCATGACGCTTCCTCAGTGGTTTTGTTGACCGGCAGGTGTGTAGATAATAAGCCTGCGAGTAGTATAAAAATACTTGAACAGATTAAACAACCGATTAAACCACCCAATAAACCTTCATTCTGATAAATCCACCCAGACAGTACCGTGCCGGTTAAACGTCCGCCTGCATTGGCCATATAATAAAACCCCACATTCATGGACACCTTATCGTTGTCCGACCAGGCAACAATTAAGTATGAATGCACCGCTGAATTAATTGCGAAGACAATGCCGAAGGCAATCAGGCCGCTAATTAAAACAATTTGTGGTTGCTGGCCTGTATATAAACCCACTGCAATGGCCACTGGAAAAATAGCCAGAATAAATGCCCAGAATTTTGCGGTGGCTCCATCAGGACCCTTATCGTGATGACTGTGACGAACCAGTTTCGGTGCACTGGCCTGCACAATACCATAGCCGATAATCCAGATGGCGAGAAAAGCGCCCACCTGCATAAAACTCCATTCAAATACTGAATAAAGATAAACGGGTAGTGCCACCACAAACCAAACATCCCGTGAACCAAACAGAAAAAAACGAGCAGCGGATAACCAGTTTATCGCCGGCGTTTTTGAAAATACCTGGCTGAACTTTGCCTTGTTTTTTGCTTTGCCCAAACCCGCCGGTAGCATAACAATGGAAATCATTAAAACCACAAATAAACTGCCGGATAAAACCGCCAGTGCGCCCCGAAATTCCAGCCATTGTAATAATAATGCGCCGAGAAAAAAGCCAACCCCTTTAAGTGCGTTTTTTGAGCCAGTAAGCAGAGCAACCCATTTAAATAATCTTGACGCCTGTTGATTTTCATCTGAACTGTTTTTGGGGAGCAGGGTTTTAACACTGGCCTTGGCTGACATTTTATTTAAATCTTTCGCAATGCCCGATAGCGCCTGGGCAAACATCACATAAATAACGCTTAAATAACTTTCCGGTGCCATTAATAAGGCCAACGCAAAAACCTGCATTCCCATGCCAATGTGCATGGTCATATTTAAGCCAATGCGCGAGCCTAACCAGCCGCCAACTAAATTGGTGACGATGCCAAAAAATTCGTAAAACAGAAACAACATGGCTACTTCAAAAGGTGAGTAACCGAGCAGGTGAAAATATAAAACCACCAGCATGCGAATGGCACCATCGGTAATGGTAAAAGCCCAGTAGCCACCGGTGACGATGAGGTAGTTGCGTAATTCTGCGGTCACTCAATTTACTCGTATTATAATGTTGTAGGCGTTATTATTTAATGGGTTATAGTTTTTACTTACAGGTCTTTTGCTATATAAGCCGCCAGCTCCATCATGCGGTTCACATAACCCCATTCATTGTCATACCAGGCATAAATTTTTACCTGTGTGTCGTTAATCACCATGGTGGAAAGCGCATCGACAATAGAAGAGCGGGGGTCATCACGATAATCCACCGACACTAATGGGCGTTCTTCATAACCTAAAATATTTTGCAGTTCATTTTGTGCGGCCTGTTTAAAGCAACGGTTAATTTCTTTGGCGGTGGTTTTACGATTCGCTTCAAATACAAAATCAACCAGCGATGCATTTTGTAAAGGCACGCGCACCGCTAATCCGTTTAAGCGGCCTTCTAATGCTGGAAATATTTTGGTAATCGCTTTTGCCGAGCCGGTGCTGGTGGGAATTAATGATTCACCACAGGCGCGCGCACGGCGTAAATCTTTATGGCCTTTATCAATGATCGTTTGCGTATTGGTAATGTCGTGAATGGTGGTCATGCAACCGTGTTTAATGCCGATTTTTTCATTCATGACTTTTACCAGCGGCGCTAAACAATTGGTGGTGCAGGAGGCAGCGGTAATAATATTGTGTTTATTCGCTTCGTATTCGTGATGATTAATACCGTAAACAATATTAATCGCCGGGTCGGGAACCGGTGCGGAAACTAAAACCTTTTTGACGCCCTGATCAAAATAACATTGCAGGTCGGTTTCGGTTTTAAATTTCCCCGTACATTCAATTACCAGATCAATTCCCATGCCAACCCAGTCAACATCCGCGGGATTTTTCGCGCTGGAATAACTGATTTTTTTGCCATCGAGTAAAATATGCTTTGCATCGTGTGCGGGTTCTTTACCCCAGCGGCCGTGTACTGAATCAAATTCCAGTAAGTGCGCCATGGCAGCACTGTCACCGGCAATTTCATTAACGTGCACAATTTCATAGGCGGGGTTATTCCAGCCCGCGCGAAAACCTAAACGGCCCATGCGGCCAAAACCATTGATACCGATTTTTATGGGCATTGTTTTCTCCTGATGTATTTTTATCTGTCATTGCAGCGAAGGCAGGTATGACGAAGTATATAAATTTATGTGTAAATTTTTTAATTAGCTTTTTAAATGTCACGAACAACACGCCAGCCCAGGCCGATTCGCCATCGCCTTCAGCATTTTCTGATCGGATATAAACGGCTCAGTATCACGAATACCCTCCAGCGTAATTTGCAGTATCTGCAAAGACCAAGCCCGCATATCTGGATTAATGCGGTAATACATCCAGGTGCCCTTTCTGCGTGCTACCAGCACACCGGCTTCCCGTAGATGGGCCAGATGGCGCGAGATTTTAGGCTGTGACAGGTTCAGGGCATGGGTCAGCTCACACACACATAACTCACCCTCGGCCTGCATCAGCATCAGGCTGCGCAGGCGGGTGCTATCTGAGAGCATTTTAAAGAAGGTATCGGTTTCGTTTAGCATTTGTGGAATATACGCTAAAGCATATATATGTTCAAGCATATATTCAGACTATCATCGTGTAAAAAATATAATTGACACCGTACTTAAGTACAGTCTTTATGATTAATTTCTAATTATTCAGTGGGGGTTAAATATGTTGCAGTGGATTTCACGACTATTTGATAAAACCGGTGCCATCGGCGTGCTGGTTGCTACCCTGGGCTGTGCTTCATGCTTTCCCGCGCTGGGCGCATTAGGCGCATCAATGGGGCTGGGGTTTCTGGCGCATTACGAAGGTGTTTTTATTAACACTTTGCTGCCGGTTTTTGCCTGGATTGGTTTGGGCGCCAATGTTTTTTCATTTTATTCCCATCGCATTATTTATCGAATGCTGGCCGGTATTGCAGGCCCGATTATGGTGCTGCTCACCCTGGGGCCATTATGGACGTATGACTGGAGTACCTATCTGTTATACACCGGAATCGGCGTGATGCTGGCGGTTTCCATCTGGGACATTGTATCTCCCCCAAATAAAGTCTGTTCTTCAGCTGTGGTTTCTGAAGCGTTATCTGAAAATCAAAATTCATAAGGGAATAAAATTATGTCAGATTCTTGCTCATCCAGTTCAGAAGCCTGTTCTTTAAATCCATCAACCGATCAATTACATGTGGCCATTATTGGCACCGGTTCCGGCGCCTTTGCCGCAGCCATCAAAGCCGTTGAAAATGGTGCCAGAGTCAGCATTATTGAAGCAGCGGATATTATTGGCGGCACCTGCGTTAATGTGGGATGTGTGCCCTCAAAAATAATGATTCGCGCTGCCCATATTGCACATTTGCAATCCCATCACAATTTTGATGGAGTGCCCTTAAATACACCGCAGCTTAATCGTAAAGAGATGGTTGCGCAGCAGCAAAGCTGGGTAGAAAAATTACGCTATGCTAAATATGAAAGCATTCTTGAAAATAATTCCGGGATAGCATTAATTCGCGGCAAGGCTAAATTTAAAGACGCGAATACGTTATTCATTGAAAAACAAAATGCAGAAGTTATAGAATTATCCGCGGATCGTTTTTTAATAGCGGTGGGCGCGCGTCCAATGATTCCAGATATACAAGGTTTAGGGGATACCCCTTACTGGACATCAACTGAAGCACTGGTTACAGAAACGATTCCACAAACATTAACCGTGCTGGGGGGGTCAGTTGTGGCTCTGGAACTTGCACAGGCATTTAATCATCTGGGCACACGGGTGACATTGATGGCGCGCAGCACCTTATTATCAAAAGAAGATGCTGACATAGGTGCCACATTAAAAACTATTTTAGAAGATGAAGGTATCGATGTTCAGCTTAATACTGTACCGGATAAAATAAGTTTTGATGGTAAGCAGTTTACCCTGACGGCTAATAATACGGATGTGGTTTGCGATAAATTACTGCTAGCAACCGGTCGACAGTCCAATGCAGACAGTCTGGAATTAAATAATGCGGGCGTCGCCATTGATGCAGCTGGTCCAATAATAATAAACGATCACATGCAAACGTCAGTTGAAGATATTTATGCGGCGGGGGATTGCACATCACAACCACAGTTTGTTTATGTTGCCGCCGCTGCGGGTACACGTGCGGCACGTAATATGACCGGTGATGATGTGGCCATTAATTTATCGGTGGTGCCCAAAGTGGTTTTCACTACGCCACAGGTTGCCAGTGTAGGCCTCACAGAAAGCGCGGCAATAATAGAGGGTATTGAAGTTGAATCAAGTATGCTGGCGCTGGAAAATGTCCCCCGTGCACTAGCGAATATGGACACCCGAGGGTTTATTAAATTAGTGGCAGAAAAAAACACGGGACGTATTGTAGGTTGTCACCTAATTGCCAGTGAAGGCGGCGAAATAATCCAAACCGCCGCATTAGCCATCAGCAATGGCATGAGTATTGAAACGCTGGCGAATCAGCTATTTCCTTATTTAACGATGGTCGAAGGTCTGAAATTGTGTGCGCAAACCTTTAATAAAGATGTGAGTCAGCTTTCCTGTTGTGCAGGGTGAGGGTTATATTAAAAGGTAGGCGTTAGCTTTAGCTGACGAAAAAAGCCTCGCGAAGCGCGCCATTTTAGCCGGTCTGAAAATAATCAGACTGGCTAAGACTATACCTGTATCACAAAAGCTTAATAAGTCATCTCTGATATTCTTTGTTAATTCTGCTATTATGTAAGCTGTTTTAAAATTATTTTGGCTTAACGCAAGAGATGACTCCATGTCTATACCCATTTACAACCATCGTAAAATCTCATTATTTTCCAGTCTGTTAATGGTGCTATGCACACTTAGCTTGCAGGCAGAAGCTGCCGAAATTAAAGTAGTTAAAGCTCAATATCAGGATGTAAAGCGTGAACGGGTACTTGATGCACTGGTAGAAGCGGTTCATAAGGCGACTATGTCGGCGCAAACCTCGGGGCGGGTGAGTAATATATATTTTGATGCAAATGATTATGTGAAAAAAGGTGCGGTGTTGCTGCGCATGCGGGATAACGATCAGCGGGCTAAATTAAATGTAGCCAGAGCTAATTTCGCCCAGGCAGATTCTGAGTATAAGCGGCTGCAGGAATTATTTACCAAGAAACTGATCGCCAAATCGGCTGTTGATAAAGCCGAATCCCAGTTTAAATCTACCCGCGCCAGACTGGATCAGGCAGAGGAAAATTTAGAGCTCACAATTATACGCGCACCTTACAGCGGCATTTTAGTTAAACGTCATATAGAAGTGGGTGAAACTGCGCGTCCGGGGATGCCGCTATTTACAGGCCTGTCATTAGAGACGCTGCGGGTGGTCGTCAATTTACCGCAGGATATAATAAATAAAGTACGTCAGAATAAACAGGCACGGGTACTTTTGTTGAATGATAATAATAAAAGTATCGCCGCCAGTTCAATGACAATAAGTCCCTACGCAGATGCAGATAGTCACACTTTTCAGGTGCGAGTTAATCTTCCGGCGGGTGATCACGGTCTGTATCCGGGCATGGCGGTTAAGGTGGCATTTGCAATCGGTGCCACTCAGAAACTTCAGGTTCCCTTATCGGCAGTGACACATCGAAGTGAAGTGACTGCAATTTATGTGATGGACGAACAACAAAAACTCAGTATGCGCCAAATTCGTGCGGGCTATAAACTCGATAATGATATGATCGAAGTGCTTGCGGGCTTGCAGGAAAATGAGCAGGTTGCGATTGACCCGGTTCTGGCCGCGAGTTATTTAAAAGCACAGTGGCGCGAGCAGTAAATACTGATTTAATTTGTTTTTAATCTTAATTATATTTGCAATTTATTGGCCAAATTAAAACATTCAGAATAAACGTCACCCCTGTGTGATTTTAAAATTAAATAAATCATAAAGAGAAGTTAAATTATGAAACCGGCTTTAGGTATTTCAGGTAAAACCGCAAAATATTTTCTCGATACAGAAATCACACCGCTACTGGCTATTCTCGGGTTTTTACTCGGGGTGTTTGCCGTGTTGGTGACACCGCGTGAAGAAGAACCACAAATAAATGTCACTTTTGCTAATGTTTTTATCGCCTTTCCCGGTGCGTCTGCCAGTGATGTAGAACAGCAGGTAAGTCTGCCTGCGGAACAGATACTGTCTGAAATAGAAGGTATTAAACATATCTATTCGGTTTCACGCCCCGGCATGTCCGCACTGACTGTGCAATTTAAAGTCGGTGAAGATCGCACCCAGGCCATCGTACGTTTATACAATGCGGTGTATTCCAATCAGGGCTGGTTGCCTGCTGGCCTGGGAGTGGCACAACCCATTATAAAACCCAAGGGTATAGATGATGTGCCCATCGTTAGTTTAACCCTCTGGTCAAAAAATACGGATTATGGTCGTTATGAACTAACTCAGGTTGCCCATGCAATAGAGTCAGAGTTAAAACGAGTTCCCGGGACGCGGGATATTTATACAGTCGGTAATGCCAATGATGTAGTTCATGTGTTGCTTAATGCATCTGCACTGGCTGCTTATAATTTATCAGTAAATGATTTGCATAATGCTTTGCAGTTAAGTAATAACGCTAAAAAATCCGGTTATATGGTGCGCGATAATCAGCAGATTGAAGTGCAAAGTGGGCAGTTTTTAAGCACGGTTGATGAAGTTCGTGATCTGGTTGTCGGCGTTAAAAATAATAAGCCGGTTTATTTACGCGATGTTGCCACCATAAAACGCGGGGCAGATCAGCCTGATCAATATAGTGCATTTGGTATAGGTGCAGCAAACCAGAGTGAAAATATGCAAAGCATGTATCCGTCTGTGACTTTGGCTATTGCCAAACAGGCAGGCACCAATGCAGTTCAAATCGCAGCGCAGATTGTTGAACGGGTAGAGCAGCTTAAAGGTATTTTTATTCCCGATGATGTGCAGGTTACGGTAACCCGTGACTATGGGAAAACCGCCAATGCAAAATCGCAACAACTTATTGGAAAACTCGCTTTTGCTACTGCCTTTGTGGTGTTACTGGTATTAGTGGCACTGGGCTGGCGTGAAGCAATTATTGTTGGCATTGCGGTAGTGATAACGCTTGCGATTACTTTATTTGCCTCCTGGGCCTGGGGCTTTACATTAAACCGGGTGTCTTTATTTGCACTGATTTTTTCTATCGGTATTTTGGTTGATGATGCAATTGTGGTGGTTGAAAATATTCACCGTCATATGCAACTGGGCGGGAAAAGTTTTAAAGAATCTATTCCAATTGCGGTGGATGAAGTTGGCGGGCCGACCATACTCGCAACCTTTACGGTTATTGCGGCATTATTACCCATGGCCTTTGTTACCGGATTAATGGGGCCGTATATGAGTCCTATTCCTATAAATGCCAGCATTGGTATGTTGATTTCACTGATGGTTGCATTTGTGGTTACGCCCTGGCTGGCTTATAAAATTTTAAATCAATCGCACGATGAAACACATGCAACAGAGTCGAGTGAGAGTAAAACGGATAAGCGTTTATATAATTTATTTTATAAATCTTTAACGCCTTTTTTACGCGCTAAAGCCGGGCAGAGAAATCGACGATTATTACTGCTTGGCATTATGATTTTACTTTTATTATCGGTTTCATTAGCCGGGGTAAAATTAGTTGTTTTAAAAATGCTGCCCTTCGATAATAAATCTGAATTCCAGGTTATTGTTGATATGCCGGAAGGCACAACAGTTGAACAAACCACACGAGTATTAAGCGAATTAGGTCGGTATATTTCCGGCGTGCCAGAAGTTACAAATTTTCAAATTTATGCAGGAACCGCCGCGCCGATTAATTTTAATGGTTTGGTGCGACAGTATTACTTACGTCAACAGGCCAATGAAGGTGATATACAGGTTAACCTGCTGGATAAATCAGCACGTGATAGAAAGAGTCATGAAATTGCTTCTGCGTTGCGTGAGCCGTTACAAAAAATTGGAAAACAGTTTAATGCCAATGTGAAAATTGTTGAAGTGCCACCCGGTCCACCAGTACAGTCACCACTGGTGGCTGAAATTTATGGTATTAATTATCAGGGGCAAATGGATGCCGCTAAAAAACTGCGCAGTATTTTTGAATCTACAAAAGATGTGGTTGATGTGGACGATTCAATTGAAGATCAAGCTGATAAACTAATTATCAACATTGATCAGCAAAAAGCGGCGTTGCGGGGTGTTGACCAAAAACAGATTGTTGATGTGATTACAACCGCATTAAATGGGCGGGATGTGAGTTATTTACATGCGGGGAATATGAAATATCCACTGCCGCTTCGTCTGCAATTTCCAGTGGCGGATAAGGCGTATATTCAAAGTATATTATCGTTAAGAGTGCGCGGTACTAATGGCGCTCTGGTGCCATTGTCCGATGTAGTCAACATTAAAAAAACCACCCGTGAACATGCAATTTATCATAAAGATATGTTGCCGCTGGTGATGGTGACCGGTGATATGGCAGGGGAGCTGGATAGCCCGTTATATGGCATGTTTGATATGTTATTTGAATTAAATAAATCAGAAAAGAGTATGCAGCAATATTTAATAAATCAGCCGGAGAATCCCTACCAATACAGCATGAAATGGGACGGTGAATGGCAGATAACCTATGAAACATTCCGTGATATGGGCATCGCTTATTCAGTGGGACTGATATTGATTTATTTTTTAGTGGTTGCACAGTTCAGGTCTTATCTGGTGCCGTTAATTATTATGGCGCCGATTCCGTTAACCATCATTGGTGTCATGCCGGGCCACGCATTACTGGGTGCACAATATACCGCAACCTCAATGATTGGCATGATTGCACTGGCAGGTATCATTGTGCGTAATTCTATTTTGTTGGTGGACTTTATTAATCAGCAGGTAGAGGAAGGCATTGATTTTGAGGAAGCGGTTATACGTGCCGGTGCAGTAAGAGCCAAGCCAATAATATTAACCGGACTGGCAGCCATGCTGGGTGCATTTTTTATTATAAGTGATCCAATTTTTAGCGGCCTGGCTATCTCATTAATTTTCGGAATACTGGTTTCAACGCTGTTAACACTGGTCGTGATACCCGTCATGTATTATGCATTTATGCGAGATAAGCATTCTGCGTGATGATGTCATCCCGGATTAAATTCCGGGATGTTCTGAGCTGGCCTTAAATACGAATAAAGGGCACAGGTAGATATTGAATTAACTGATCATGTTGATTAAATGACAACAAGGTATTCACTGGGTAACGGGTTTAAATTTGAAATTAATCGCATTACATAGGAATAATATTTTAAAGTATATTGGTAAATTTTAACGGAGCAATGTGTTTTTATTTGAATAGTGCTTGATAATGAATGCCCGAGCCAAGAAAGTGAACTAGAAAAATGAACCAGTAAAATGAGTTAAGGAAATGAAGTCAGGAGTTTTAAAGGTGACCTTACTACCTAGTCAGAAGCAAAGGATACCGATTCGTTTCGAAAAAATGATTTAACTAAATCTTTATCCTGCGCAATCAATTCTAAATCAATAAATGTTCGATCAAGTAAAGACTCACCTTTCATCAGC
>Ga0316209_1000248_pt1 | contig 109374 bp, 115 predicted proteins | sample 6monopyrite_MG_FD_204945 | JGI IMG/M metagenome (GOLD analysis project Ga0316209, IMG submission 204945) | Microbial mat bacterial communities from mineral coupon in-situ incubated in ocean water Damariscotta River, Maine, United States -... | ecosystem: Environmental > Aquatic > Marine >... | reverse complement strand
TCACCAGATTCCTGCTCTTTGATCATACCTATGATCTGTTCGTCCGTAAATCGTGCCTTCATTTGTCCGTCCTTTTGTTGGGCGGACTCTACACAAATTTGGAGGAGTTTTAGGGGCTCAGGTCACTGTAAATAGAAGGGGAAAATCGGCACTGATGCGAGGGGTTCCTTTTGTTTGTGGGTGACGATCCAAAAGCAGCCTCATTTCCATGAAACTACAAATAGCCCGAGATAGTGCTATTGACAGTAGGGCGCGATTCTCGTAATAGTTAATTTACGCACTTGAAGTAACTTATAATAGTCGAAAATAAACTTATGTCCCAAACAGAGAAGCCAACGGATTACATTTACGTCCCTCTTCGGGTTGACTTGTATGCCGAACTAATTCGGCGCTCAGGTCGTTCGGACGTCTCAATTTATATCCAAAACCAAATCGACGACTTCCTTGAGAGTACAAAGGGCGATCCGAATATTTGGACAGCGAGTTATATTGAGAGCCTTGCTGACCAAGAAGAGGATGAATTTCTGAAGAAATTCGGCAGCCCAAGTCGGGGCTACCAGTGGCAGAGCGTTTTTCTTCCAAATGGAACAAAGGTTAGAATGCTATATCGTGGTGACTATTCCTATGGTGAAGTGCGCCACGGCAAGCTATATTTGGGAGATAACAGCTTATCCCCGTCTGAGTTTGCAAGACAGGTAGCAAGTAATACGAGCCGAAATGCGTGGCGAGACATATCGGTTCAATTCTTGGGTGATGCATCATGGCGACTGGCCGAAGATTTGCGTGGCGCTGCCTCCTGACTTTAGCAAATTGGCTTTGTGTCTGGCTGAAGGATCTTAATTGCCGCTCTTAGTTTTAGAGTAAAACAACCCCACTCCCCACTTGCCTCCTCCCCCCCTCCCAGCTATACGCCACAAATCGCCCAGCCTCGGATTCGTCCGGGGCTGTGCTTTGTGGCCAAAACGGTGCGCATAAACGCGCACCCTACGGGCCAAAAGGTAGGGTGCGCGTTTATGCGCACCACATCACACCAAACGGGCACCTACGGGGGCCTATAACATCAGGCTCCTACACGTAGGGGCCGCCAAGCAAACGGAAAGTAGCTAATCATGGCACTAAAGTCGTATAAGCCGACGACGCCAGGCCAGCGCGGGCTGGTGCTGATTGACCGTTCGGAGCTTTGGAAAGGACGTCCAGTTAAATCTCTCACAGAGGGTTTGACAAAATCGGGCGGCCGGAACAACACCGGACGGATCACAATGCGTCGCATTGGTGGGGGTGCAAAGCGCCTTTACCGTATCGTAGACTTCAAGCGGAACAAGCTGGACCAACCAGCCGTTGTGACCCGCATTGAATATGACCCGAACCGGACAGCATTTATTGCGTTGATCCAATACGAAGATGGCGTTCAGAACTATATTCTGGCCCCACAGCGTTTGGCAATCGGCGACAAAGTGGTTTCCTCCGCCAAGGCAGACATCAAGCCAGGCAACGCAATGCCGTTCTCTGGGATGCCAATCGGCACAATCATCCACAACATCGAGATGAAGCAGGGTAAAGGCGGCCAGATCGCTCGTGCCGCTGGGACATATGCTCAGTTTGTGGGTCGTGACGGTGGCTACGCGCAGATCCGTTTGTCTTCGGGCGAACTGCGTCTGGTGCGTCAGGAATGCATGGCCACTGTTGGCGCTGTCTCCAACCCCGACAATAGCAACCAGAACTACGGTAAAGCTGGCCGTATGCGTCACAAGGGCGTTCGTCCGTCTGTGCGCGGTGTCGCGATGAACCCGATCGATCACCCTCACGGTGGTGGTGAAGGCCGGACCTCTGGTGGTCGTCACCCGGTTACTCCTTGGGGTAAACCGACCAAAGGTGCACGGACCCGTAACAAGAACAAAGCATCGCAGCGCCTTATCGTGCGTTCGCGTCATGCCAAGAAAAAGGGTCGTTAATTATGGCTCGTTCCGTATGGAAAGGCCCCTTTGTGGACGCCTATGTCTTGAAAAAGGCAGAAGCATCCAAAGAAAGCGGCCGCAACGAAGTGATCAAAATCTGGTCACGTCGCTCGACAATCCTGCCTCAGTTCGTTGGTCTCACCTTTGGTGTCTACAACGGCAAGAAGCACATCCCTGTTAACGTATCCGAAGACATGATCGGCCAAAAGTTCGGTGAATATTCACCAACACGGACTTACTACGGTCATGCTGCGGATAAAAAAGCGAAGCGGAAATAAGCCATGAGCAAGGAGAATAATCCCCGCCGCGTGGCCGACAATGAAGCACGTGCAAAACTGCGTATGCTTCGCACTTCGCCACAAAAACTTAACCTGGTTGCCGCATTGATCCGTGGCAAAAAAGTCGAGCGGGCCCTGACCGACCTGACTTTCTCGAAAAAGCGGATCTCGGACGACGTGAAGAAGTGTCTTCAGTCGGCCATCGCGAATGCTGAAAACAACCACAACCTTGACGTTGATGAATTGGTTGTCGCCGAAGCTTACTGCGGCAAAAACCTGATCATGAAACGCGGTCGCCCGCGTGCCCGTGGTCGTTTCGGCAAGATCATCAAGCCATTTTCAGAGATCACAATCGTGGTTCGCCAAGTCGAGGAGCAATCTAATGGGTAATAAAGTCAACCCAATCGGTATGCGTCTTCAGGTCAACCGCACCTGGGATAGCCGCTGGTATGCAGACACCAAAGACTACGGTGATATGCTTCTTGAGGATCTCAAGATGAAAGCGTTCATCAAAAAGGAATGTGTTCAGTCCGGCGTTAGCCGCGTGATCATCGAGCGTCCGCACAAAAAGTGCCGCGTCACGATCCACGCAGCCCGTCCAGGCGTCATCATCGGCAAGAAAGGTGCAGACATCGAAGGTCTGCGCTCCAAGCTTGCCAAGCTGACAGCGTCTGAACTGCACCTGAACATCGTCGAAGTGCGCAAGCCCGAACTGGACGCAGCTCTTGTTGCTGAATCCATCGGTCAGCAGCTCGAGCGTCGTGTGTCTTTCCGTCGCGCTATGAAGCGCTCGGTTCAGAACGCTATGCGCATGGGTGCCCTTGGTATCCGTGTAAACCTTGCCGGCCGTCTTGGCGGCGCAGAGATTGCGCGCACCGAGTGGTACCGTGAAGGTCGCGTTCCATTGCACACACTGCGTGCAGACATCGACTATGCGCTTTATGAGGCTATGACGCCTTATGGGATCATCGGCATCAAGGTCTTCATCTTCAAGGGTGAGATCATGGAGCACGATCCGCAAGCGCACGACCGTAAACACGCTGAGCTGCAAGAGGGCGCTGTCCCTCGCGGCCCACGTCGCTAAGGAGCTAGATAGATGCTACAACCAAAGCGTACCAAACACCGCAAGTTGCACAAAGGCCGTATTCGCGGTCTGGCAAAGGGCGGGTCTGATCTGAACTTCGGTTCATTCGGTCTGAAAGCAATCGAGCCGGAGCGTATCACTGCGCGCCAGATCGAAGCTGCACGTCGTGCTATGACACGTCACATGAAGCGTCAGGGCCGTGTCTGGATCCGTATTTTCCCGGACACACCTGTCACCTCCAAGCCCGTCGAAGTGCGTATGGGTAAAGGTAAAGGCTCCATCGACTTCTGGGCATGTAAAGTGAAACCAGGTCGCGTGATGTTCGAAATCGACGGTGTTGACGAAGTTGTTGCTCGTGAGGCCCTGCGCCTTGCTGCGATGAAACTTCCGATCAAAACTCGCACCGTGGTTCGTGAGGACTGGTAAATTTGCATTTCGCAAATTGACCGTTAGTTAAAAATAAAAAAGCCCCCGCCCGTAAATCGGCGGGGGCTTTTTTATCTGCTTTCACAAAGCCGCCAGACGCACTAGGCGTGCCTATCTTTCGCAATGCTGGGAAAAATCATGGCGCAAAAAGCCACCATATATAAAGTTGAGCTTTCGGTGTCTGATATGGATCGTCACTATTACGAGACCCATAAACTGACCGTTGCCAAACATCCTTCCGAAACCGATGAACGGCTCATGGTGCGACTGCTTGCGTTTGCATTGAATGCCCATGAACACCTGGAAATGACCAAAGGCCTCTCGACAGACGACGAGCCGGACATTTGGCAGAAAAGCCTGAGTGGCGAGCTTGAGTTGTGGGTGGCGCTGGGGCTTCCGAGCGAGAAAGTTATGCGTCAATCGTGTGGCAAAGCCGACGCGGTGATTGTCTATTGTTACGGGAGCACGGCCGAGATGTGGTGGGAGAAGACTAAAAACAGCACCACCCGATTTGATAATCTCTCGGTCATAAACTTCTCTCAGAACGACACCAGCGAACTGGCAAAACTGGCAAGCCGCTCGATGAAGTTGCAGGTCAATATTCAGGACGGCGAAGTCATGGTCAGTATCGACGACCGCATGGTCTACATTAACCCGGTCAAATGGAAAACAACCGATCAGGGGCGCCTGTCTTAATCAGGCACGTCTGCAAAGCAAACCTTGCAACCAAGACAAACGCTCACTCCCAGCCGTAGTTGAAACTCACCGAAATCCGCTCTTCTTCGGACATATTCATCGGCACTTCGTGGCGCAGCCAGCTTTCCCATAACAACACATCACCCACGTCAGGCGCCACATAGATAAACTGCCGCATCTCCGGGCGTGCATCTTTCATACGAATAGGCGAGGCCATCATCATCGCCGATCTGGGGTCTTCATATTTGATCGCACTGGCGCCTTCGGGCATCGCCACATAGGTCGTGCCGGAAATCACCGAATGGGGGTGAATGTGCGACGTATGAATGCCGCCCTCGGGCAGGATATTGATCCACAGACTGTCCAGTTTCAGTTTTTTATCACCCAGATCAAACTGCAAGTCCGATGCAAACTCCGCCACATGCTTGTCCAGCACCTTCACCAAATCCTTGAAAATGGGAAACCGCCAGCCAAGATCTGTTAGCGACGCATAGGACGTATAGCCCGGATAGCCGTTTTCCTCGCACCACGCTTGGCCCGCCTCGTCGTCATCGGCAATCGACAGACACGACGCCTCCAACTCTTGCGGATCTACAGATTTACCCAATTCGGCCAAAGCGGCGCGATACAGGCGGGTGACAAAAAGCGATTGAATATGTGACATAGCCATCCTTTACCGCAGCTTGGCGCGCATGGCGAGAGGGCAAGCCCATCGCCATGCACCAATTACGCCCGATTGCTGATATAGGCGCTGATCTGATCCTTCAGCATCAGACGCTGTTTGCGCATCTCGACCAGATGATCATCCGATGTCGGCTCTATATCGGTTTCGGCGCGGTGCACGGCGCGATTGATCGCATGGTATTCATCGGCCAAACTGACAAAATGCGCGTCCGCAATGCGCAAATCATGCATCTGCTGCACATATTCGGGAAATTCTTCGGACAGCTCGTGTGGGGTATTTGACATGGGTCTTCCTCTTTTCGGGGTTCAGGATCTACGTGATCTGGGGTGCAGGGATGCCGCCAGAATATGATCGGCGTTCTGCACCACATGATTGGCGTGCAAAACAATCTTGGGATCAGGCGGCGTGGCCACATCAGGGTCTTTGTTGGGATAATCCAGTTGCGCTAAAAAGTGGCGCATACAATTCAAGCGGGCGCGCTTTTTGTCATTGGACCGGATCACCGTCCACGGGGCATCTGCGGTGTCGGTATAGAAAAACATCGCCTCTTTGGCCTCGGTATAATCATCCCAGCGGTCCATGCTGGCACGGTCGACCGGCGACAGCTTCCAGCGCTTCAAAGGATCGCTTTCACGCGACGTGAACCGGCTCATCTGCTCTTCGCGGGTCACAGAGAACCAGTATTTGAACAGCCTGATCCCCGACCGTGTCAGCATCCGCTCAAAGTCGGGGGTCTGACGCATGAATTCAAGATATTCCGACGGCTCGCAAAACTCCATCACACGCTCGACGCCAGCACGGTTATACCACGACCGGTCATACAGCACGATTTCACCGCTCGTGGGCAGATGCTTGACATAGCGTTGAAAGAACCACTGCCCGCGCTCTTCATCGCTGGGCTTGTTCAGGGCAACGACCCGTGCGGCACGCGGGTTCATATGCTCCATGAACCGCTTGATCGTGCCACCCTTGCCCGCCGCATCGCGGCCTTCAAACAACAAAACATACTTTTGGCCGGTCTCTTGCGCCCAGTGCTGCACCTTCAGCAACTCGACCTGCAACGCGGCCTTCTGGTCCTCATATGCTTTGCGACCAAGGCGCTTGGCATAAGGATATTCCCCCTGCTCGAACCCGATAATCTGTGCGGTGCGCTCCTCATTGGAAGGCGCAATCTTGTCTGTTTTCGATGTGGTCATAAAGCTCCCCTTCTTGTGACGCACCCAAGGTGCAGCCAAAACGGGCAGGGGGCCTTGATGTGGGTCAAGCCGATGGGCTATTTGACATATTATCGCACCCGCGCGCGCCATGCTGACCAGCACAGCCAACAAGCGCCCATAAGGGGTTGCCAGCGCGCCACGGGCGTCCTATACGGCCAACTTCTAACCCCTCCACTGGATTCGGGGTGACCTGTCGTGGGCCCGCCAGTGTTTGAAAAAAGGAATATGGCAATGGATGCCAATGAACTGCGTAACAAGACGCCTGACGAGCTTCGTTTGGAACTTGTAAACCTGAAGAAGGAAGGTTTTAACCTCCGTTTTCAACAAGCCACTGGCCAGATGGAAAACACATCCGGTATCCGCAAGGCACGTCGCGCTGCGGCGCAAGTCAAAACAATTCTGAACGAAAAAGCGGCTGCTGCTGCCAAGGAGGCTTAATCAATGCCTAAGCGTATCCTGACCGGTGTTGTCACAAGCAACCAGAACGAACAAACCGTCACTGTTTCGGTTGAACGTCGTTTCAAGCACCCTTTGCTTCAGAAAACTGTGCGTAAGTCCAAGAAATACCGGGCTCACGACGAGAAAAACACATTCAACGTAGGCGATCAGGTTCGCATCATCGAATGTGCACCAAAGTCGAAAACAAAGCGTTGGGAAGTTATCGCTTCTTAAGCGAGCTTTTCAATTAAATCGAAACCCTAGGGGCCCGGTCGGAAATCGGGAACAGCCCTGTAGGTCGAAAAAGGAAACCAAATGATCCAGATGCAGACCAATCTGGATGTAGCTGACAACAGCGGCGCTCGCCGTGTTCAGTGCATCAAGGTTCTGGGTGGTTCCCATCGTCGTTACGCGAGTGTCGGTGACATTATCGTGGTATCGGTGAAGGAAGCCATTCCTCGCGGTCGTGTGAAAAAGGGTGACGTGCGTAAAGCCGTCGTCGTTCGCACCGCCAAAGAAGTTCGTCGCGACGACGGCACAGCTATCCGTTTTGATAGCAATGCCGCCGTGATCCTCAACAACAACAACGAGCCAATCGGCACCCGTATCTTCGGGCCAGTTGTTCGCGAGTTGCGCGCAAAGAACTTCATGAAAATCATCTCGCTTGCTCCGGAGGTGCTGTAACCATGGCCGCTAAACTCCGTAAAGGTGACAAAGTCATCGTTCTTGCAGGCAAGGACAAAGGCGCTTCTGGCGAGATCAAATCGATCGACCCGAAATCTGGCAAAGCAATCGTTGACGGTGTCAACATGGCTGTGCGCCACGTGAAGCAATCCCAAGCCACCCAGGGTGGTCGCACGCCAAAGGCGATGCCGATCCAACTGTCTAACTTGGCTGCTGTAGATGCAAACGGCAAAGCAACCCGCGTCGGCTTCCGCATGGATGGCGACAACAAGGTGCGTTTTGCCAAGACAACAGGGGATGCGATCTAATGCTTGATACCGCAACATATACCCCACGTCTTAAGGCTGAATACGCTTCCACAATTCGCGCTGCGATGAAGGAAGAGTTCGGTTATAAGAACAACATGCAGATCCCGCGTTTGGACAAAATTGTTCTGAACATCGGCTGTGGCGCAGAGGCTGTTCGTGACAGCAAGAAAGCGAAATCCGCACAGGAAGACTTGTCCACTATCGCAGGCCAAAAGGCCATGACGACAACGGCCAAGAAATCCATCGCTGGTTTCCGCGTTCGTGAAGACATGCCCTTGGGCGCGAAGGTTACTCTTCGTGGCGACAAGATGTATGAATTCCTCGACCGTCTGATCACCGTTGCAATGCCCCGTATCCGCGACTTCCGCGGCGTATCGGGCAAATCTTTCGACGGTCGTGGCAACTACGCCACTGGCCTCAAAGAGCATCTGGTGTTCCCCGAGATCAACTTCGACAAGATCGATGAGAACTGGGGCATGGACATCGTCATCTGCACCACTGCTGAAACCGACGCTGAAGCAAAGGCACTGTTGAAGAACTTCAACATGCCTTTCAACAGCTAAGCGGTAGGGAGATATTTAGATATGGCTAAGAAATCCATGATCGCACGCGAAGTTAAGCGTGAGAAGCTGGTCAAGCAGTATGCGTCACAGCGCGCTGCCTTGAAAGCAATCATCAACGACAAAGAGAAGCCTGTAGAAGAGCGCTTCAAAGCAACTTTGCAACTCGCAAAACTGCCGCGTAACTCTTCTGCTGTGCGTCTGCACAACCGTTGCCAACTCACCGGGCGTCCACACGCTTACTACCGCAAACTCAAGATCAGCCGGATCGCGCTGCGGGACCTCGGTTCCAATGGCGAAATTCCCGGTATGGTCAAGTCTAGCTGGTAAGGAGCAAATATTATGAACGATCCTATCGGTGATATGCTGACACGCATTCGTAACAATCAGATGCGCGGCAAACCAACTGTCTCTACACCAGCCTCCAAGCTGCGTGCATGGGTGTTGGACGTGCTTGCAGACGAAGGTTACATTCGCGGCTACGAGGCCACGACCGGCGCTGACGGTCACCCGGCTCTCGAAATCAGCCTCAAGTATTACGAAGGCACTCCTGTCATTCGCGAAGTGAAGCGGGTCTCTAAGCCCGGTCGTCGTGTTTACATGGGTCCAAATGACATTCCTGTTGTCCGTCAGGGCCTCGGTGTGTCGATTGTCTCCACCTCAAAAGGTGTGATGTCGGATGCAAACGCACGGGCGGCCAATATTGGCGGCGAAGTGCTCTGCACTGTATTCTAAGGAGCCATAGACATGTCTCGTATCGGTAAAAAATCGGTTGAACTGCCCGCAGGTGTTTCCGCATCTCTGTCAGGTCAAACCATCGAAGTTAAGGGCCCCAAGGGCGTCCTTTCCTTCAAAGCAACAGACGACGTGACCATCACAATCGATGGTCAGTCGGTTTCCGTCACGCCACGCGGCTCCTCCAAGCGTGCACGCCAGCAGTGGGGCATGAGCCGCACGATGGTTGCAAACTTGGCAACAGGTGTCTCCGTCGGTTTCAAGAAAGAGCTTGAAATCAACGGTGTGGGTTATCGCGCACAGATGCAGGGCAATGTCCTGAAGCTGGCGCTTGGTTACAGCCACGATGTGAATTTCGAAGTGCCGGAGGGTGTGACAGTCACAGCCGTAAAGCCCACCGAAATCACTGTGGAAGGTATCGACCAGCAGCTTGTAGGTCAGGTCGCGGCAAACATCCGCGAATGGCGCAAGCCCGAGCCATATAAAGGCAAGGGTATCAAGTATAAAGGCGAGTTTATCTTCCGCAAAGAAGGCAAGAAGAAGTAAGGACGCAGAAAATGGCAAACAGCAAAAGAACTCTGTTTCTGAAGCGCCGCATGCGCGTCCGGAACAAACTTCGCAAGGTAACAGCGAACATCGGGCGTCCGCGCCTGTCGGTTCACCGTTCCAACAAAAACATCAGCGTCCAGCTGATCGACGATGTGAACGGCGTGACACTCGCGTCCGCTTCATCGCTCGAATCCGCACTGGGCGTGGTCGGCAAGAACAACATCGAAGCGGCGACAAAAGTGGGCACTGCAATCGCAGAGCGCGCCAAAGCAGCCGGCGTCGAGCAAGCGTTCTTCGACCGTGGTGGTTTCTTGTTCCACGGCAAAGTGAAGGCAGTCGCCGACGCAGCCCGTGAAGCAGGCTTGAAGATCTAAAGCAAAAGCGGGCGGGGGGAGCAATCTCCCCGCCTCGATGATCGGGGGGCGCTATTTGGTGACCCACTGCGATTGAACAAAAGCGGCGTATGTGCGTCTCAACGATAAAGGAAGCCTGAATATGGCAGAACGTGATAACAACCGCGGTGGCAATCGTCGCCCTCGCGAAGAAGCAACACCAGAGTTTGCCGACCGTCTGGTCGCAATCAACCGTGTTTCTAAAACAGTCAAAGGCGGTAAGCGCTTTGGTTTTGCAGCCCTCGTCGTTGTTGGCGACCAAAAAGGCCGCGTTGGCTTTGGTAAGGGTAAAGCCAAGGAAGTTCCTGAAGCAATCCGCAAAGCCACAGAACAAGCCAAGCGTCAGATGATCCGCGTTGCACTGCGCGACGGTCGCACGCTGCACCATGATGTCGAGGGTCGCCACGGCGCCGGTCGCGTTGTGATGCGCACAGCCGTTCCAGGTACCGGTATCATCGCCGGTGGTCCAATGCGTGCCGTCTTCGAAATGCTCGGCGTGCAGGACGTTGTGTCAAAATCCATCGGCACATCAAACCCGTATAACATGATCCGCGCGACAATGGACGGCCTTGCAAAAATGCAGTCCCCTCGCAACGTCGCACAGCGTCGTGGCAAGAAAGTTGCTGACATTCTCCGCAAGGATGATGCGCCAGTGGCCGAAGCCGCTCCAGAAGCCGCTCCAGAAGCCGCAGAAGCGTAAGGAACCGATACAATGGCAAAAACAATTGTAGTCAAGCAGGTTGGTTCGCCAATCCGCCGCCCCGCCGACCAGCGCGCAACGCTGATCGGTCTTGGCCTGAACAAAATGAACCGCACCAAAGAACTGGAAGACACCCCTTCCGTGCGCGGCATGGTCAACAAGATCTCCCACATGGTGAAGATCATCGAAGAAAAAGGCTAACTAAGTCAGGGCTTCGACCCACCTTAGAACGTCAAAAACGCCTCGCAGTTTCCTGCGGGGCGTTTTGCATTAGGGACGCGCGGTGTCAAACGTCTAGCAGAATATCTCTGAAAATGAAGTCGTTAGCGTCAAGATCACTCATATCTGTGTTGACCAAAGTGACCGTAAGTCCAGTAGATACGGTGCCTTGTATGACAACGTCGTTGCCAACTTGAGTCAGATAATTTGCTGACACGTAGCCAAAGTCGTAGAACCCAACAACAGCACTGTAGTCCAAGACCTCATTGTCGTCCGTCGCGTCGAAATCAACAATGACATTGTCCCCATCATTGCCGCTAAAGACAAAAATATCCGACCCGCCGCCGCCCTCAAGCCGGTCGTCACCTTTTCCGCCAACCAGCGTATCCCAGCCCGCGCCACCATAAAGTCGGTCTTGGCCCGCACCACCATAGAGCGCCTCGGCACCTGCGCCGCCAAACAGACGGTCGTCGCCACCTTGACCAACAAGCCGGTCATTGCCGTTGCCGCCATACATCCGGTCATTGCCGTTGCCGCCAAACAGGCGGTCATTTCCGCCGCCAGCAAATAGTTTGTCGTGGCCAACCCCACCAAACATCCGGTCGTTGCCACCCTCGCCGATTAGGTAATCATTCCCGCTCCCGCCAAGGACCTTATCAACGCCCGCGCCACCGTTCAAAGTATCCGCGCCCGCGCCACCAAACAAGGTATCCGAACCAGCACCCGTAAACAGGTCATCATTGCCACCCTGTCCGCGCACAATGTCGTCGCCAAGCAGGTCCAGCGGTGCGCCATCCCAGATCAAAGTGCCCTTCGGGGCGATGTCCGCGTTATCAGACAGTGTGAAATCCCACGTCTTTTGCATCAGATATTCTTCAATCGCCAAGGGATTGGTGTTTAGATCGGCGTCCGCAATGACTTGGTAAGCGGCAAAATCAATGTCGACATCAGTCACGGTGACGGTTTCCGAACCGTTATAGTTGATCGCAAACTCATCCACCTGGCCTCCGGTTAGAAAGGAAGATCCGGGCGCAGTGAAATAGCTTAACCCGGTGCCCGTAACCGTAATGGCAACGGATAACCCTTTATAAAATCCGCCGGTAACAAACGAGGTCGCGGTTTCAGTCCCCAAGACAATTTCCGCATCAAATGTGAGGAAATCGACGAGCCCGGCAATGTCGACAACGGTGAGAGCGCTCCCCGGTTCAAAAACGACTGTTACAGGCATAAATATATTCCTTGAAATTTAGGCGCCCAAACCTCAGCGCGATTGATCTGTGAAAGCAATGTTAGTTTAATAAATGTTAACGGTCCAGCGTGACCTGCGACGGGCATTCTCTCCGCCCGCCCGCTATGCACAAACAGCCGCGCCGCTATGCAGTAACAACTGTAGTCATGCCGCCCGCACATGGCCTAAACACCGGTGAACCCCAATTTTACTAGGACAGGTCTTATGACATTGCTCAAAGCCAAGCTCAAAAACCTCATTGCGGCGCTGAAAACCGCCCGCCCCGTGCCCTGCTGGACCGACTACATGCGCCAGACCCGCTGAACATGTCCCGTGACGTTTGACGCAAAGTGACAAGGCCCCTTGATCCACGCCCGATCCCCGTCTATACGCCGCTAGTCCGCACGACTCTCGTGCCGACTCGATATTGAAACGCCGCGTTTGACCACTTCCCGTCGCTGGGGGTCAGTTCCGGCAAAAGGAGAAGCGACATGAAACTGAATCAACTTTCCGACAATCCAGGCGCCACCAAAGCACGCAAGCGCGTCGCGCGCGGTCCGGGCTCTGGCATGGGTAAAACCGCTGGCCGTGGTATCAAGGGTCAAAAATCCCGTTCCGGCGTCGCCATCAAAGGCTTCGAGGGCGGCCAGATGCCACTCTACCAGCGTCTGCCAAAGCGCGGCTTCAACAAGCCGAACCGCAAGACATTCGCCGTCATTAACCTTGGTTTGATCCAAAAATTCATCGACGCAGGTAAAATTGACGTGAAGGCCGACATCACACAAGAGGCACTGGCTGCATCTGGCGCCTTGCGCCGCGTGAAAGACGGCGTTCGCGTTCTTGCAAAGGGCGATTTCACCGCAAAAGCAACAATTGTTGTGCACGGTGCCTCCGCTGGCGCAGTCGAAGCTGTGGAAAAAGCGGGCGGTAAACTGACCGTGACGGCTACTCCCAAGGCAGCGGCTGCCGAGTAAGTCCTTGTGAGCGGCGCGCCTGTCGCTTACATAAATCACAGCATTCCCAAACGCCGCCACACGGGGAACCGTTGGCGGCGTTTTTCATGAGAAGAGAGACGCATGGCATCCGCAGCAGAACAAATGGCTTCCAACATGAGCTGGAGCGCATTCGGTAAAGCAACCGAGTTGCGCCAACGCATCCTGTTCACCCTTGGCCTTTTGGTGGTTTACCGCCTCGGGACCTATATTCCGGTTCCGGGCATTGACGGGGCCGCCCTGCGGACCTTCATGGAAGACGCGGCCCAAGGGATCGGCGGCATCCTGTCGATGTTCACCGGCGGCGCGCTGTCGCGGATGGGCATCTTTGCGCTGGGGATCATGCCATATATCTCGGCCTCGATCATCGTGCAGCTTTTAGGTGCCATGTGGGAGCCGCTGAAGAACCTCAAAAAAGAGGGCGAAGCAGGGCGTCGCAAACTCAACCAATACACCCGCTACGGCACGGTGCTTTTGGCCACAGCGCAAGCCTACGGTCTGGCACGTAGCCTTGAAGCGGGCGATCTTGCCTCCAATCCGGGGCTTTATTTCCAAGCATCCGCCGTGATCACCATCGTGGGCGGCACCATGTTCCTGATGTGGCTCGGTGAACAGATCACCGCGCGCGGCATCGGCAACGGCATCTCGTTGATCATCTTCGTCGGCATCATCGCCGAAGTGCCCGCTGCGGCGGCACAGTTCCTGTCCCAAGGGCGCTCGGGCGCGATCTCTCCCGTGGTGATCGTCGGCGTGATCCTGATGGTCATCGCGATCCTGACCTTTGTGGTCTTTATGGAACGGTCCCTGCGCAAGATCCACATCCAATATCCGCGCCAACAACGCGGCATGAAGGTCTACGACGGCTCCACATCGCACCTGCCGATCAAAGTGAACCCCGCCGGCGTTATTCCCGCAATCTTTGCATCCGCCCTTCTGCTGCTGCCAACAACCATCAGCACCTTCTCGGGCGGCACATCCGGCCCCTTGATGTCCACGGTCCTCGCCTACTTTGGCCCGGGTCAGCCGCTCTACCTGCTGTTCTTTGCCGCCATGATCATCTTCTTTACGTATTTCTACACACGTGAAGTTGCGTTCAAAACCGACGAAGTGGCCGACAATCTGAAAAACCAGAACGGCTTTGTGCCCGGCATCCGCCCCGGTAAGAAAACCGCTGAATACCTCGACTATGTGGTCACGCGTATCCTTGTCCTCGGCTCGGGCTACCTCGCCCTAGTGGCCCTGCTGCCAGAAATCCTGCGCAGCCAACTCGCCATCCCCTTCTATTTCGGCGGGACCTCGGTTCTGATTATCGTTTCAGTAGGCATGGACACGATACAACAGATCCAATCACACCTGCTGGCCCACCAATACGAGGGCCTGATTGAAAAGTCGCAGCTTCGGGGCAAAAGCCGGACTGGGAAAAAGAAAGGGCCATCGCGTCGATGAACATAATACTGCTGGGACCGCCAGGCGCGGGCAAAGGAACGCAAGCGCGCAAGCTCGTGGACGAACGTGGCATGGTGCAGCTTAGCACCGGTGACATGTTGCGTGCCGCGCGCACAAGCGGCACGGCAATGGGCAACAAAGTTGCGGCCGTGATGGACGCAGGCAATCTGGTCACTGATGAAATCGTCATCGGCCTGATCCGCGAACAGCTTGAAAGCGACACTGCACCCGGCGGCTATATCTTCGACGGCTTCCCTCGCACGCTGGCACAGGCCGACGCACTGGGGAACCTTCTGGTTGAGATGGGCGAACACCTCGATCATGTGATTGAAATGCAAGTCGACGACGAGGCGCTTGTCGCACGGATCACCGCGCGCTCGACCTGCGGCTCCTGCGGTGAAGTCTACAACGACGCGACAAAACCTTGGCCCGCTGATGGCAAATGCGCCAACTGCGGCAGCACCGACCAGACACGCCGCGCCGACGACAACGAGGACAGCCTGAAAACACGGCTCATGGCCTACTACAAACAGACCTCGCCTCTGGTCGGCTACTACTACGCCAAGGGCGACCTGACCTCGGTTAACGGGCTTGCCAGCATGGAAGAGGTCGCAACCTCGATCGGCGCTGCACTTACCTGAATGCGATGCACGGGCAGGGGTTGACCCTCGCCCGCATCACTCCTAAAAGCCACCATCCCCTAGGGGAATCAATTTGCGGATCACGGGTCGCCCCCTACATCCGCAGAACACCTCGATATGACGCGGCCCGACGGTTATTCGTTCGGGCCTCCGTTGTGAAAAAAGGTTCCGGAAATACGGAACCGCAACGAAAAGGAAATACCACCTTGGCACGTATTGCTGGCGTGAACATCCCAACTGGGAAACGTGTTCTGATCGCCCTCACATATATCACTGGTATCGGCCCCGCTAAGTCAGAAGAAATCTGCGAAGCTGTCGGTATCGATCGCGCCCGTCGCGTAAACGAACTCTCGGACGCCGAAGTCCTGAAAGTGCGCGAATACATCGATGCAAACCTGACCGTTGAAGGCGACCTGCGCCGCGACACCCAGATGAACATCAAACGTCTGATGGACCTTGGTTGCTACCGCGGCCTGCGCCACCGTCGGAACCTTCCTGTGCGCGGTCAGCGGACATCAACCAACGCTCGCACTCGCAAAGGCCCCGCAAAGGCCATTGCCGGTAAGAAGAAATAAGGGAGGGCATCAGATATGGCACGCGATACAAAACGCACCAAGAAGAAGGTCTCCAAGAACATCGCCGCTGGCGTTGCTCACGTGAATTCTTCGTTCAACAACACAAAAATCCTGATTTCCGACGTTCAGGGCAACGCGATCGCTTGGTCGTCTGCTGGGACAATGGGCTTTAAAGGCTCGCGGAAATCGACACCTTACGCGGCACAAATGGCTGCGGAAGATGCGGGCAAGAAAGCACAAGATCACGGCGTCAAGACGCTCGAAGTCGAAGTGCAGGGCCCCGGTTCTGGCCGTGAGTCCGCACTGCGTGCTCTGGCCGCTGTTGGTTTCAACATCACATCGATCCGTGACGTGACCCCAATGGCGCACAACGGCTGCCGCCCACCAAAGCGCCGCCGCGTCTAAGACGATTGAGACGGGGCAGGGGTCGTGGGGTTTTCCACGGCCCAAATCCGTCATTTTGAAACCTCGGGCGTTTGCCTTTTTGGACATGAAAGGCAGACAAGAATGGAGGGACACATGATCCACAAGAACTGGGCTGAATTAATCAAGCCAACACAACTTGACGTCAAACCGGGCAACGATCCTGCGCGTCAAGCAACAGTTATCGCAGAACCACTGGAGCGGGGCTTTGGCCTGACGCTGGGCAACGCCCTGCGCCGCATCCTGATGTCGTCTTTGCAAGGGGCCGCAATTACGGCTGTGCAAATCGACAATGTGCTGCACGAGTTTTCATCCGTGTCGGGCGTGCGTGAAGACGTCACCGACATCGTGTTGAACCTCAAAGGCGTCGCGATCCGCATGGAAGTCGAAGGGCCAAAGCGCCTAAGCGTTCAGGCTAAAGGCCCGGGCGTTGTCACGGCGGCCGACATCTCCGAGACCGCCGGTATCGAGATCCTGAACAAGGACCACGTGATCTGCCACCTCGACGATGGCGCAGACCTCTACATGGAACTGACCGTCAATACCGGCAAGGGCTATGTCGCAGCTGACAAGAACAAGCCGGAAGATGCGCCCATTGGCATGATCTCGATCGACGCGATTTACTCGCCGGTCAAGAAAGTGTCCTATGACGTGCAGCCGACCCGCGAAGGTCAGGTTCTGGACTACGACAAGCTGACCATGAAAATCGAAACAGACGGGTCCATCACGCCGGACGACGCCGTGGCATTTGCCGCGCGTATCTTGCAAGACCAACTGTCGATCTTTGTGAACTTCGACGAACCAGAATCCGCCACAACAGGTGCGGATGATGACGGTCTCGAGTTCAATCCGCTTCTGTTGAAGAAAGTGGACGAGCTGGAACTGTCGGTGCGGTCTGCAAACTGCCTCAAGAACGACAACATTGTCTACATCGGCGATCTGATCCAGAAAACCGAAGCGGAAATGCTGCGCACACCAAACTTTGGCCGCAAATCTTTGAACGAGATCAAAGAAGTGTTGTCAGGCATGGGTCTGCACCTCGGCATGGACGTCGAGGACTGGCCACCAGACAATATCGAAGATCTGGCCAAAAAGTTCGAAGACCAGTTCTAAAAAATTCGCGTTTCACCCGCGTTTTGCATAAGACGCGGGTGGCATACGCAGATCATACGCAGGTCATACGTAAATCAGACTGGGCAATTCTGCCCCAATAATGTGGCTGGCACGCATCAGACCACTGCACAAAGCATAATTAGGAGACACTTCAAATGCGTCACGCAAATGGCTACCGCAAGCTCAACCGGACCCACGAACACCGCAAAGCGATGTTCGCCAACATGGCCGGTTCGCTCATTGAACATGAGCAGATCAAAACAACTTTGCCAAAGGCAAAAGAACTCAAGCGCGTTATCGAAAAACTGGTAACCCTCGGAAAACGCGGCGATTTGCACGCCCGCCGTCAGGCCCGCGCGCAGCTCAAGCAAGACATGCATTGCGCCAAACTCTTTGAAATCCTCGGCCCACGCTACGCCGAGCGTCAGGGTGGCTACGTGCGCGTTTTGAAGGCCGGCTTCCGCTACGGCGACATGGCACCGATGGCAATTATCGAATTTGTCGACCGCGATGTTGACGCAAAAGGCTCCGCAGACCGCGACCGCCTTGCTGAATTCGACGAGAACGCCGAGGCATAAATCGCCAGCCACGTTAACCAATTCTCCAAAAGGCCTCGCATTTGCGGGGCCTTTTTGCGTTTCTATGTTATCAAAGGTTAACTGACCTTGCGTCAATTAACCATGCTAACGCTTGTCAGGCTACAGTCTTGATACATAAACATATTCATACAAATTTGATTACAATTTTAGGTTGACGACCGCACGCATAAGGCGAAATAAGAAATCATGTCTCTACGAACAAGTGTTGATTATTACACCACACGGCTTTCAGCCTTAGCGCCTGGCGGGTTCTTTTTCGCCCTGCACATCCGCTTTGCTTTGCCGTTGATGCATCATCAGACTTATCCGCAGGGCTGGACTGATTTATATACAGAGGAGGCCTATGCGTTACGCGATCCAATCATCGCGTGGGGGTTTAGTCAGACTGGAACGTCGCGTTGGAGCGAAATCGATATCCCGGATCCATTCGATATCCTTGGCCAAGCAAAAACATTCGGCATGAAATATGGTTTTGCCGTGTCTTGCGGGCCAATGAAATCGCGCACGATTGCCTCTGCGGCACGTGTCGATCGGGAATTCAATGATGACGAAATGCTGGATTTTTCCAGATTAATCCAACAGCTTCATACACTAACCGAGCCCCCGAAATCCCTTACGAACGCCCAAATCGAAGCCCTGCGGTGCGTCGCTGAAGGGGATCGTCACGCAGCTGCCGCTGCACGTCTCAATATATCCGAAAGCGCGTTCAAAGCCCGCTTATCGGCTGCCCGCGCCAGTCTGCTTGCGCGCACCACAGCCGAGGCGATACAGCGCGCAAGGGACTATCGGCTGCTCTGAAGGTCCGCAAACGGATGCTCTGGCAGGGTTGTGTAACCCTTAATCCCCCCTGCCAGGAGGCACAACATGCACAGCACCACTCTTTCTTTCGCCAATATGCACAACCATGGCGAGCTATTCGCCAACATTCTTCGCGCAAGGCGCGAATCTTTCATCGTCAAAAATAACTGGGATCTGCCCGAAACCATGGGCATGGAATACGACCAATACGACACGCCTGTGTCACGTTGGCTCGCCGTCCATGACGACACTGGCCGCGTCCTTGCCGGTGTGCGCCTGACCCCCACCACCGCGCGCTGCGGCATCTACAGCTATATGATCCGTGACGCGCAAAACGGCTTGCTTGACAGCATCCCCGAGGACTTGCTTTACCACGATGCTCCCGTGCTGGGGACAACATGGGAGGCGACGCGTGGCTTTGTCGTCCATGATATTCCCGCAGGGATGCGCCAACGCGTGCGCCTGCAACTGGTCATGCAAATGCTCAGCACCTCGCGTGAAGAAGGCATCACAAAGCTGCTGGCCTTGCTGCCGTCAAACTGGGGCCGTTGGGCGGCGCGCTGCAAACTGGATATGCAGGCGGCGGGGCGCAATATGAACATGGGCGGGATCGATTACCAAGCGGTCTGGATCGACTTTTCGACCCAACTACACTGATCCTTTCCAATACCACCATGGGGGCATAGATTGCCCCCATGAGCGACCTGTTTGAAAACGCATCCACCCCTGTCTCAAGCGGCCCAAGGCCCTTGGCGGACCGTCTGCGACCGCAGGTTCTGGGCGATGTGATCGGACAAGAACAAGTGCTTGGCCCCGACGCGCCGCTTGGGGTGATGCTGGCCTCCGGCTCGCTTGGATCGCTTATTTTCTGGGGCCCACCCGGGGTTGGCAAAACCACGATCGCGCGCCTGCTTGCCGCTGAAACCGATCTGCATTTTGTGCAAATCAGCGCGATTTTCACCGGCGTGCCAGACCTGCGCAAAGTGTTCGAGGCCGCCAAAATACGCCGCCAGAACGGCAAAGGCACCTTGCTATTTGTCGACGAAATCCACCGCTTTAACAAAGCGCAGCAAGACGGGTTTCTGCCTTACATGGAGGACGGCACCATCCTTCTGGTGGGGGCGACCACCGAAAACCCCAGCTTTGAGTTAAACGCCGCTTTGCTGTCGCGCAGTCAGGTGCTGATTCTCACCCGGCTTGATCTGGCCGATCTGGAACGGCTGGCACAGCGCGCCGAACAAGATCTCGGCCGCGCCTTGCCGCTTGACGGCGACGCCCGCGAGGCGCTTTTGGAGATGGCGGATGGCGATGGGCGGGCGCTTTTGAACTTGATCGAACAAGTCGCGGCATGGAAACCCAGCGGTAAAGTCACCCGCGACGCGCTGTCCAAACGGTTGATGAAACGGGCCGCAAAATACGACAAATCCGGCGAAGAGCATTACAATCTGATTTCCGCCCTGCACAAATCGGTGCGTGGATCGGACCCTGATGCCGCACTTTATTGGTTCGCCCGCATGTTGGAAGGCGGCGAAGACCCGCGCTTTCTCGCGCGCCGTATCACCCGTATGGCCGTGGAAGACATCGGGCTGGCCGACCCGCAGGCACAATCGGTTTGCCTGCAATCGTGGGAAACCTACGAACGGTTGGGCAGTCCCGAGGGTGAATTGGCCTTGGCGCAGGCGGTCACATATCTGGCCCTCGCGCCAAAATCGAACGCGACCTACGTGGCCTATAAGGCGGCGCGCAATGCGGCCAAGCAGTTCGGCTCGGAACCGCCCCCCGCCCATATTTTGAATGCACCCACGACATTGATGAAAGAACAGGGTTTTGGTGCAGGCTATGCCTATGACCACGACGCCGAAGACGGGTTTTCGGGGCAAAATTACTTTCCCGAAACCATGAAGCGCGGGGTCTACTACCTGCCTGTGGACCGTGGGTTTGAACGGGACCTGAAAAAGCGGGTCGAATTCTTTGCCGGACTGCGCGCAAAGCGGACTAAGTCTTGACGGGCAGCCTTTCAGGCTGACGAATTGACAAGCGGGCCGCATTGGGCCAAGGCAAGGCGATGATAACATCTGTGATCTCTGTGGCGCTTGGCGGCGCGTTTGGCGCTGTTGCGCGTTACCTTGTTGGAATGGCCGTGGCCTTTCCGCTGGGCACGCTTACGGTCAATGTGCTGGGCTCATTTGCCATCGGGCTGGTCTGGTCACTGTTTGCGGCGCGCGGATTACAGGCGTGGTTGCCGCTGGTGATGACCGGATTTTTAGGGGGCTTTACGACGTTCAGCGCGTTTAGTCTCGACACACTGCGCCTTGTCGAAGGTGGCCGATATGGCGCGGCGGGGGCCTATGTTTTGGCCTCTGTGCTGCTGTCACTTATCGCCTGCGCCTTTGGTCTGTGGCTTGCAAAAGGAATGACAACATGAGCGGCGTGCAAACCCGTGTAATCGGCCCCGATGATGGCGACCAGCGGCTTGACCGCTACATGCGCCGTCTGTTCCCCCATGTGACCCAAGGGCGGGTCGAAAAGATGTGCCGCAAGGGTGATATCCGCGTTGACGGGGGGCGTGTAAAGTCAAACACACGGCTGGAAGTTGGCCAAAGCATCCGCATCCCGCCGCTGCCCACCGAAGAACAAGCCGCACAGGCCGCGTCCTTGCTCAAGCATGGCGTGACCAAGGCAGATGCCAAGCTGATCCAGTCTTGCGTGATCTACAAAGACGACCACATCATCGCGATCAACAAACCGGCCGGTCTGGCGACCCAAGGCGGGTCCAAAACCCACCGTCACGTCGATGGCATGGCCGAGGCGTTGATGTTCGGATACGACGAAAAGCCACGCTTGGTGCACCGTCTGGACAAAGACACCTCTGGCGTGCTGCTGCTGGCGCGCACCCGCATGATGGCCAAGCAATTGAGCGAGAACCTCAAACACCGCGAGACCCGCAAAATCTACTGGGCGGCGATTGCCGGTGTGCCACACCCGCGTGCGGCCACAATCAAATACGGTCTGCTGAAAGCAGGCGGTCACGGTAAAAGCGGCGAGAACGAAAAGATGCGTTGCATTCACCCCAACGAGGTGGCCAAAACCGAAGGTGCCAAGCGCGCCACGACTGATTATGCGGTGATGGACACGCTGGCAAAACGCGCCTCTTGGTGTGCCTTGGTGCCGATCACGGGGCGCACCCACCAATTGCGCGCGCATATGGCCGAGATCGGGCATCCGATCATCGGCGACGGCAAATATGGCGGCTCCGAGCAGGAAAACATGGGCGACGGTTGGGGCTCTGGCATGGGCGAAGATATCGGTCGCAAAATGCACCTGCACGCGCGCTCCTTGACCATCGAGCATCCGGTCACAGGGGCCACCCTGAACTTTGTCGCCGATCTGCCGCCACATATGCAGGCAACGTGGGATTTTGTCGGTTGGGTCGTCAGCCACGCCCCCGCCGATCCGTTCAATATGCCCGATGAGTGACTTGCGGCTGGTGATTTTTGACGTCGACGGCACGCTGGTCGACAGTCAGGCCGAGATCATGGCCGCGATGGGCATTGCATTTGCCGCCGAGAACATGGCGATGCTGCCGCGCGAACAGATATTGTCAATCGTCGGGCTGTCGCTGGCCGAAGCATTCGCCGTGCTTTGCCCGCAAACCGAACGGGCACAGCAAACCCGCATGGTGCAGGCCTATAAAGACGCGTTCAACGACTTACGTGGGCCTGATGGCACGGCCGAGCTATCGCCGATGTTTGCGGGCGCAAAAGCCGCGCTTTTACAACTTCACGCGCAGGACAATACGCTTTTGGCCGTGGCCACGGGCAAATCAAAACGCGGCTTGGATAAAATGATCGAACGGCATGGGCTGGAGGGGCTGTTTGTCAGCCAGCAGGTCGCGGATTTCCACCCTAGCAAGCCGCATCCGGCCATGGTGCTTGCGGCCTTGTCGGACACCGGCGTTGACGGCGCGCGCGCTGTGATGCTGGGCGATACGACCTATGACATGGACATGGGGCGTGCCGGCGGCGTCGGGACCATCGGCGTGACATGGGGCTACCACGATGCGGCCACGTTGAACGCTGATATTCTGATCGACCACTTCGCAGCGTTGCCCGTCGCACTTGATAAACTGACAGGATTACGGACATGAGCATCCTCAAGCAAAAACGGTTCTGGAAAACTGCCAGTGCGGTGCCCCGCGAAACCGGTTTTGGCGTCACACTCGACAACCGTCCGGTGAACACGCCCAATAAAACGCCGCTGATCGTGCCAACCCTTGATATGGCCCGCGCGATCGCGGCGGAATGGGATGCGCAACCCGAAAAAATTAACCCTTTGACGATGCCCGTCACCCGCGGCGCGAATTCCGCGATCGACAAAGTGGCACCGCAACAGGCCGAAGTCGTAAGCCTGCTTGCCGACTATGGCGGGACCGATTTGCTATGTTACCGGGCGGCCGGACCGGTTGAGCTGGTTACTTTGCAGGCCGAAAAATGGGACCCTGTTCTGGACTGGGCCGCCGGTGAATTTGGCAGCCGGTTGAACGTCGGCGAGGGCGTCATGCATGTGCCGCAAGATTCGGCCCTGCTGAAGCAACTACATGCGCAGGTTGCATCCTTTGATAATTTCGCGCTTGCAGGGGTGCATGACCTGATCGGTATTTCCGGATCACTTATCCTTGCGCTTGCCGTCACGCGCGGCGCACTGCCCGCGCCCGAGGCTTGGATGTTGTCGCGTGTCGATGAACATTGGCAGGCCCGGCAATGGGGCGAGGATGAAGAAGCATCAGCGCATGAAGCGTTAAAACGGGCCGCCTTTCTGGACGCCGCCCGATTCTATTCGCTGTCACTTACCTAACGTCATTAGGTTAAAGAAAAGTCTTTGTGATCATTTTTTGGTGATTCGCAGGGTCTGTTGCCCTCGAATCCACTTGGCGGACTTGACCTTTCGGGGCGTCTGCGCACAGTATTCGTCGATTGGGGCCAGTCACTGGCGTCATGACACTCATCAGCCCTATGGGCAAAAAAAACGTCTGCTCTGAAAAATGGGCAGAAACTCAGGAAGAGGTAACAATGAAAAAAACCGTATTTCTCGGCGCTCTCACTATTGCTGGCATGACTGCCAGCGTCGTGTCTGCTGCGACGCTCGAAGACGTCCAAGCACGCGGCACGCTTAACTGCGGCGTCACAACCGGCCTGGTCGGCTTTGCTGCTCCGGACGCGAATGGCGTTTGGGAAGGCTTCGACGTCGACGTTTGCCGCGCTGTTGCTGCTGCGATCTTTGGCGACCCGACAGCCGTTGAGTTCGTTCCAACAACTGGCCAGACACGCTTTACCGCACTTGCGTCCGGCGAAATCGACATGTTGGCGCGTAACACAACATGGACAATGTCGCGCGACACCGACCTCAAGTTCGACTTCGTAGGTGTGAACTACTACGATGGTCAGGGCTTCATGGTGCCAAAAGCACTTGGCGTGACATCGGCAAAAGATCTCGATGGCGCGACTGTCTGCATTCAGACCGGCACAACTACCGAGCTGAACCTTGCTGACTTCTTCCGCACAAACGGCATCTCTTACGAGCCAGTGCCGATTGAAACGAACGCAGAAGGCCAGCAGCAGTATCTTGCTGGTGCATGTGATGTTTACACAACTGACGCATCCGGTTTGGCTGCGACACGTGCAACATTTGAAGCACCTGATGAGCATGTTTTGCTGCCAGAAATCATCTCCAAAGAGCCACTCGGCCCGCTTGTTCGCCACGGCGACAACGAATGGGGTGATATCGTCATGTGGACTTTGAACGCGCTGATCTCTGCTGAAGAGCTGGGCATCACATCCGCAAACATCGCAGAATTGTCCGCAGCACCAACAAACAACCCAGAGATCAACCGTATCTTGGGCACTGAAGGTGAACTGGGCGCGATGATCGGTCTGTCCGCAGACTGGGCTAAGAACGCGATCGCAGCTGGTGGTAACTACGGCGAACTGTTCGAAAAGAACATCGGCGAAAGCACACCAATCGGTCTTGCGCGTGGTTTGAACGCACAGTGGACTGAAGGCGGCTTGATCTATTCGCCACCGTTCCGTTAAGCATAGACTTCAAAGGGCCCGAGCATCGCTTGGGCCCTTTGGCCATCAAGATAAGATAGATCAAAGAGCATCCCGCCATCGGGCGCGGTCGGTATACTCCGGGCGCAGACCCTAAAATAAGCGGGAGCCGGGGAGATTACAGATGTCGACGTTGACCGACGCGCCGAAACCCAAGTTTCGGCTGAGCCAGCTTCTATATGATACGCGCTATCGCTCTATCACGATTCAGGTCGTGGCGCTTATTTTGATTGCCGCTGGTATCTGGTGGCTTGCCACCAACACCATTAGCAACCTTACTGCCTTGGGCAAAGATTTCGACTTTGGCTTTCTGGGGACAGCGGCCGGTTACGATATCAACCAAACCCTCATTCCTTATAATAATCAGATGACGCATGGACGTGCGGCCCTTGTGGGGATTCTCAATACCCTGCTGGTTGCATTCCTTGGCTGTGTGATGGCAACGATCATCGGTGTGATCGTCGGTGTCTTGCGCCTGTCCAAAAACTGGGTCGTCAGCCGACTGGCGGCTGTTTATGTCGAAGGTTTCCGCAATGTGCCTTTGCTGCTCTGGATATTTTTGATCTTTGCCGTGCTGACCGAGAGCCTGCCACAGCCGCGCGATTTCCGTGGTGCAGAGCCGGCAGCTAGCATGATTTTGGGCGATAGCGTCGCGATCACAGGCCGTGGTATCTACATCCCGCGGATCGGATTTACAAATTCACTTAGTGGCAACGAGGCCGTGGTCCCGCGTGAAGGTTACACCGCCGTGGCGTCTGGTGGCATCGACTGGCTCGTTGTGCTTGGCGTCTTCGCGCTTAGCCTGATCGCGATCCGCTATGTGCGCGGCCGCGCAAGCCGCATTCAGCAGTCCACCGGCGTGCGTCCTGTGACATGGTATCTGCAACTGGGCCTGCTGATTATTCCGGTCGGCATCGTGTTTGTCCTTTTGGGCGCCACAATCGTGCAGCCCTTCCTGAAAGGCTTCAACTTTACCGAGGGCGTGTTCATGCGTGGATCATTGATTGCGCTTTGGTTTGCTCTTTCGCTGTATACAGGGGCGTTTATTGCCGAAACCGTGCGTGCGGGTATTCTCTCGGTCAGCCAAGGGCAATCCGAGGCCGCGTTCGCCTTGGGGATGCAACCAAACCGGACCATGAGCCTTGTGATCCTGCCGCAGGCGATGCGGGTGATCATCCCGCCGCTGATTTCGCAGTTCCTGAACCTGACCAAAAACTCGTCTCTGGCGATTGCGGTTGGCTATATGGATGTGCGCGCAACACTTGGCGGCATCTCGATCAGCCAGACAGGGCGCGAACTTGAAGGGATGCTTTTGCTCGGATTGTTCTATCTGACACTGTCGCTGATCATCTCGGCGGTGATGAACTTCTATAATAACTCTATGAAGCTAAAGGAGCGGTAAAATGTCAGATACAAACGCACAAACCGTCTCATATGTCCGCGATTCGATGCTGGCAGAGCAAGCCCCGCCAATCACACAGGTGGGTGCGATCAAATGGGTGCGGGAAAATCTCTTCCCGACCCCTCTCAATGCGATCCTGACGCTCGTGTCACTTTATGTGATCTACTATTTGATTTCACATATCGCACCTTGGATGTTCGGCGGTATCTGGGATGCCAATTCCCTAAGCGAATGCCGTGAAATCCGCGACGCGACCGTCGGGTCCGATGCATCGGTCGCCTGTTGGGCCGTCTTGGGTGACCGTTGGCACCAGTTGTTGTTCGGGTTCTATCCGAGCAATCTTTACTGGCGTCCGATCCTTGCACTGCTCTTGTTCTTGGGTGGGTTGTCCCCGATCTTGTTCCCCAACATTTCACGCAAGATGCTTTGGCTGACAGCTGCTGCACCTTTCTTGTGCTTCTGGCTGCTCTGGGGTGGCTCGATCTGGCTGACAGTGTCCATCGCGCTGGGCTTCGTTGTCGCTTATTTTGCCTTCGTCGCAGTCTCCAGGATCAGCGCTTTGGCGGGTATCGTGGCTGCCTTGATCGTGCCGGTTTTGTATTGGATACTGCTGGCAGGACCGGTCGCATCCACAATGGATAGCATCCTGCCAATCGGGATAGAATTTGTCGAAAGCCGTGCATTTGGCGGCTTTATGCTGTCGATCGTGATCGGTCTTGCGGCCATCGTGTTGTCGTTGCCTTTGGGCATTCTACTGGCACTCGCACGGCAGTCGGACCTGTTCATCATCAAAACCTCGGCTGTGGTTTTCATCGAAGTCATCCGCGGCGTGCCGTTGATCGTCTGGTTGTTCACCGCACAGCTTTTGCTGAATTACTTCCTGCCGCCTGGCACCAACTTTGACCTGACCCTGCGCGTGATCATCATGGTAACGCTCTTTGCCTCGGCCTATATCGCCGAGGTTGTGCGCGGTGGTTTGGCCGCTTTGCCAAGCGGTCAGTATGAAGGTGCCGACAGCCTGGGGCTGAACTACTGGCAGTCGATGCAATTGATCGTGCTGCCGCAAGCCTTGAAAATCTCGATCCCCGGGATCGTGAACACCTTTATCGGTCTGTTCAAAGACACGACACTGGTGGTCTTCATCGGCCTGTTTGACCCGCTGGGGATTGCATCCGCGATCCGTGCCTCCACCGACTGGAATGGCATCTATTGGGAATTGTTCATCTTCATCGGCGTCATGTTCTTCGTCTTCTGCTTCAGCATGGGCCGCTATTCACTTTACCTGGAGAAAAAACTCCAGCGTGAACACCGTTAAAGGAGGCATAGGATATGTCGAATACATCAACCGACCGCGCAATCGACCGCAGCCAGATGCAAGTCTCTGACGAGGTCGCGATCGAAATCCGTGACATGAACAAATGGTATGGCACATTCCACGTTCTGCGCGACATCAACCTGACGGTGCAACAAGGTGAACGCATTGTTGTCTGCGGCCCGTCCGGGTCCGGTAAGTCAACGCTGATCCGGTGCATTAACCGTCTGGAAGAACACCAGAAGGGTCATATCATCGTGGACGGCACCGAATTGTCGTCGGACCTCAAGAACATCGACAAAATCCGGTCCGAAGTGGGCATGTGTTTCCAGCACTTCAACCTGTTCCCGCATCTGACGATTTTGGAAAACTGCACGCTGGCACCGATCTGGGTGCGTAAAACCGCCAAGAAAGAAGCCGAAGAAATCGCGATGCATTTCCTCGAAAAGGTAAAGATCCCCGATCAGGCAATGAAATATCCCGGTCAATTGTCGGGCGGCCAACAACAGCGTGTGGCGATTGCCCGATCGCTGTGCATGAAGCCACGGATCATGCTGTTTGACGAACCGACATCGGCGCTGGACCCCGAGATGATCAAAGAGGTGCTCGACACCATGATCGAGCTTGCCGAAGAAGGCATGACCATGATCTGCGTGACCCACGAGATGGGCTTTGCACGTCAGGTGGCCAACCGCGTCATCTTTATGGACCAAGGCCAGATCGTGGAACAGAACGAGCCGGAAGAGTTCTTCTTAAATCCAAAATCAGAGCGCACACAGCTGTTCTTGAGCCAAATTCTCGGCCACTAAGTCAGTCCCGACCAACAAAAAGCCCCTGCATCTGCGGGGGCTTTTTCACGTCTAATCGGCGTCTCGCCCCGCCGCGCCAATCAAATCCCTTGGCACGATAAAATCAACGCAACGCCCCAGCCCCGGCCCGATCGGCCCGTCAAAGTCGATCACTGTTGCAGCACAGGTCGGATAATCACTGAACCGCGGGTGCTTGGGGGCTGTGGCCACCAGACCATTGGCCAACATGCCAATGCCGGGGTTATGCCCGATCACCGCGATGGTTTTTGCGGTCTGCCGCTGGATCGCCTCCAAAATAGTATCGGGTGCTGCGTGATAAAGTTGCGGCATAAATATCACCTGCGGCGCGTTTGGTTGGGCCGCCACGACATATCTCGCCGTCTCGACGGTGCGCGCCGCGTCAGACACCAGCACCACCTCGGGGTCGTATCCATTGCGGACCAACCAGTGACCAATCGCCTGCGATGCGGCTTTCCCTCGGGCATTCAGAACACGCGCGTGGTCGTCCCCAAACGGATCATCCCAACTGGATTTCCCGTGACGGATCAAAATAAGACGGGTCATCGAAAGGCCTCCATGTGGAATGCGGATTGCGCAGGTCCGCGCAGCCCTGCGCCAACCGGACAGGCGCGGCGGGCCGCACAGCCTTGGGTCATACAAGATGCGCCCTGCGGCGTGGCGATATGCGTGCGGCAGGCTTCAACGTCATAGCCCCCATCAAACGCACCCACGGGGCAGGCGTCTTTGCAGGGCGCAGCACAGGTGTCACACGGTGCCGTGCCATGGGCGGGCGCATGGTGCTCGGGCACCCAGATCGCACCTCGGTAAGACACAAACAGTCCGCGATCCGCGTGCACCAAAAATCCGATCGGTGATGGCCAAGCGCGCCCCGAGCGCCGCGCCCATGTGTAAAACGGGCGAAACGGTGGGCCATCAAACGGGTAATATGCGACCCCCTTTGCAGCACCTGCCAATCGGCCAACGACACGTCTTGACCAGCGGTCCAGCGGATCGGGCAGCCCGTCACTATATTCAGGCGATGCCTTAAAGTGCGGCCAAAACGCCGGCTCGTCAGGACCAAGTAGTAAAAGTGAGCCACCATCATGCGGCAGGCCATCTGCCAGCTCAAGCGGACAGTGCCCCAAAAGGGCCAAGCCTGTCCCCTTGAGGATCAACGCCATCAGTCGCGCGGCTCTCTGATAAGCGACCCCGCGCCGTGATCGGTGAACAGTTCTAACAGGCAGGCATTTGGCGCGCGTCCGTCCAAAATAACAACGGCGCGCACGCCCGCGCGCATGGCATCAAGCGCGGTTTCCGTCTTTGGGATCATGCCGCCGGCGATTGTGCCATCGGCAATCAAGGCCTCGATCTGGTCGGGTGACATTTCGGTCAGAATAGTGCCGTCTTTGTCTTTCACGCCCGATACATCGGTCAACAACAACAGGCGGTCGGCCTTTAGCGCACCGGCAACAGCACCGGCGACCGTGTCACCGTTCACGTTGAATGTCTCGCCTTCAAGCCCCATGCCCAGCGGGGCAATCACAGGGATCGCCTTGGCCGCGTGCAGGTCGCGCAAGATTGTCACGTCCATTTTCACGGGGGTGCCAACAAGGCCCAACGCGGGGTTGGTCTGCTCGCAGATCATCAGGTTCGCATCCTTGCCGGACACGCCCACCGCCTTGCCGCCCTCATCGCTGATTGCTTGCACAATGCGGTTGTTCACTTTACCTGACAAAACCATCTCCACCACATCCATCGTGGCCTGATCGGTGACGCGCTTGCCGTTTACAAACTCGGACTTGATATCCAGCTTTTTGAGCATTTCATTGATCATCGGACCACCGCCATGCACGACGACAGGGTTCAACCCGACCTGTTGCATCAACACGACATCGCGGGCAAAACTATACATCGCCTCGTCGCTGCCCATCGCGTGGCCGCCCAGTTTGATAACAACCGTCGCCCCCGCATAGCGCTGTAAATAGGGCAGGGCATGTGACAGCGTGTGCGCGGTCGCGATCCAATCCTGGTTCATATCTGGTGTCCTCTTTTTCATGCGATACCCGCGATGATTGCCCGCAACTTCTCGATCCCGTCGCCCTTCTCCGAGGACGATAAAATGATCTCCGGATAGGCGGCGGGATGCTTGGCCAATGCGGCGCGGGTCTTGGCAAGTGACGCATCCAACCCATCTCCGCGCAATTTATCAACTTTGGTCATCACAACCTGAAACGTCACCGCAGAGCGGTCCAGCAGCGACATGATCTCTTCATCAACATCTTTCGCACCGTGCCGCGCATCAATCAGCACAAAAACCCGCCGTAGCGTTTGCCGACCAGACAGATATTGCTTCAATAACCGCTGCCACTTTTCAACCACCGCTAAGGGCGCATTTGCAAAGCCATAGCCCGGCAAGTCGACAACATAGATATCGCCCGCGGTGAAAAAGTTGATCTCTTGCGTGCGGCCCGGCGTGTTGGAGGCTCGTGCCAACCCCTTGCGACCCGTCAAGGCATTGATCAACGACGATTTTCCGACATTTGACCGACCTGCAAAACAGACTTCGATCCGGTCGGCATCTGGCAGCCCGTCCATGGCGACGACGCCTTTCAGAAATGTCGTTTCGCCCGCAAACAAAAGCCGCCCTTTTTCAAGCGCTTCTGGGTCGGGTGTCGGGGCTTCGATGAAGCGGATTTCCATATCAATGTACCTCGGCTGTGTCGCCAAGGCTGATCTTACCGCCTTGGATGACTTCGGCATAGACGCCAAAATCCTGATGTTTCCAATTTTCGCGCAACGCCGCAAGGGTGTCCGCATCTCGTCGCCCGCTATGTGGATGCGCGGTGGTGTGTTTGCAACGCCTGATCGGCTCTCGCACCCGCAAAATGCTGGCACCAATGACAATGTCGCGCCCGATCAAATCCCATTCGGCCCAAGGGGCCATCCCGTCAAGCCACAGATTGCCACGCCAGCGCTCCTTCTGCAACGGGACGCAAATCGCATCCGCAACAGCCGCGTGGCTGGCAGTATTCATGATCGAAACCGACGGATAAGCCGTGTCCGTCATACCGCGGCCCGGCACGGCGACGATATCTTTTGGTTGCGGTTTATCGGTGGGGCAAAGCGGGCGCACCCATGCGATGAAACGGGCCACATCGGTATCATTGTCGGGCGCAAAAGTGATCTCGCCCAATGCATCGTGGGTCAAGGTGATCATCGCGCGATCTGTATCAAGGGTCGCCCAAATCCCCGCCAATGCAGGTGTCGCGGTTCCGATCATAAAGTTGCGGCACATGACCCATGCAGGGTCCTTGCTGTCAAACTTGCTGCCCTCGTGGGTCACAGCCCAATGACGGTCCCACGGCATTGTTTGTCCGGCCCGTAAATCAACAAAAGCCAAGGCCTCGCGACCATGGCTTTTGATAGGGTGACGCCAAAGCGCCGCAACTGTGATCACTTCTTGTCTTTCGGGGTCTTGGTGTCATCGGCGGTTTTTGCCCGGCGTTTAAAGCTGCCCTTGATGTTTTCAAACACATCGGGACGCGCGCCGTGACTTGTCATAATCGCATATTGTTGCAGGAACGTAATGGTGTTGTTCGTGATCCAGTAAAGCACCAAACCACTGGCGAATGATCCCAGCATGAACATGAACACCCATGGCATCCACGCAAAAATCATCTTTTGCGTCGGGTCAGTGGGCGCAAGGTTCAGCTTTTGCTGAAGCCACATCGAGATACCCAACAGGATCGGCAAGACGCCAAGGCTGAAGATCGCGAAAATGCTACCGACTTCCGGCGTGGCCCACGGCAGTAGGCCGAACAGGTTCAGAATCGATGACGGGTCAGGCGCGCTCAGGTCGTTGATCCAGCCGAGCCACGCCGCATGACGTAATTCGATCGTGACAAAGATCACCTTGTAAAGCGAAAAGAAGATCGGGATTTGCAAGAAAATAGGCAAACATCCGGACGCCGGATTGACCTTATTATCCTTATAAAGCTTCATCATGCCCTGCTGCATGGCTTGCTTGTCATCACCGGTCCGCTCTTTGAGCTTCTCCATTTCCGGCTGCAACTCTTTCATCTTCGCCATCGAGACATAGGACTTATAGGCCAATGGCAGAACGAGCGCTTTGAGGATGAAGGTCAACGCGATGATCGACCAGCCCATGTTGCCAATGTATTGATTAAGCATGTGCAAAAGAAAGAAGATGGGCTTGGTCAGGAAAAAGAACCAACCCCAATCGATGCTATCCAAAAACCCGCCGACACCTTCGTCGTCTTCGTAATTGCGGATGGTTTCCCATTCCTTCGCACCTGCGAAAAGACGTGTTGTTACAGTCACGGTTTCGTTTTGGGCAACGGTGCTGGGGGCCATGACAGCCTCGGCCTGGTAGAGGTCGCGTGAGGCAAAATATTTGCTGACCGAGCGGAATGGTTGGGATTGATCGGGGATCAGGGTCGTCATCCAATAGTGGTCTGTATACCCGATCCAGCCGTTTTCGGCCACGTCTACGCGTTCCGCTTGCGTGCCTTCGCGGGCATCAACTTCATAGTCGACGATCTTGCTATATTTTGTCTCTTCCAGCTGGCTATCGGACATCCGCACAAGGCCCTCGTGCAGGATGAAGAAATTCTTCAAATAACTCGGCTCACCCTGACGACGCAGCAGGCCGTAGGGCCGCGCCGTGACAGAGTTGGTAGCGGTATTTTCAAGGCTTTGCGCGAAAGAAAACATGAACTTTTCGTCGACAGACACGGTGTTGCGAAAAATCTGTCCCGCGCCATTATCCCACACCAATGTCACAGGCGTATCGGGTGTCAGAACATCACCGCTTTCAACCGACCAAAGCGTGTCGGGGCCCGGCACTGCGGTTGCATCCAAACCGTCGACGCTGGCCCATCCGAATGTTGCGAAATAGGCGTCAGCTTCACCGACCGGGCGCATCAGGCGCACCGTTTGGGCGTCGGCGTCCAGCGTTTCTTTGTATTGGGTCAGCGATAAGTCGTCGATGCGACCGCCCAGCAAGGACAAAGTGCCTGACAATTCCGGCGTCTGGATCGCGATGCGCGGGGCCTGTGCCACCGGGTCGGTCGCGGTTGTCGGGGCGGTCGCACTTACTGCGATGTCACCGTCGACAACGGGCACAGTGCCATCCGCTGATGCGCTGATGGTCGCCTCGGCATCCGGTGCCACGACCGGCTCTTCGGGTGGAAACAGCACGAACCACGTGAGGATCACGAGGAAACTTAACGCCGTAGCGAGGATGAGGTTCTTGTTCTGGTCGTCCATCTGAAAACCGCCCATTTGACAGAAAATTATCAAGCCGGTTCAACCCCCGCAGGGGCCAAAGGTCAAGCGGTTTTCAGTGATTTTACACAGTCGGCAGTGGATTGTGACCAGACTTGACAACCGTTCATGCGATAATCACCAAGAAACCCAACTTATTGCACGCGCCGCAAGTGGCTTGGTCCGTGTTGGGTGGTCTCATATTGTGATATCCATGCGGTTGCATCTTGCAAATTGAGCGGGTGCGAAAGCGCATAGCCTTGCATAAACCCGCAGCCCATCGCAGTCAGTTGGGCTTGTTCTTTCGATGTTTCGACGCCCTCGGCAAGGGTCGCAAGTGTCAAGCCATCGGCCATGGTCAAAATGGCGGACGCCATGTTCTGTTGCTCTTTGTCTCTGTCGATATGCGTTACAAAGGAACGGTCTATCTTGATCCGGTTCACCGAAAACTTGCGGATCGAGGTGATCGATGCGTGCCCCGTGCCAAAATCATCAAGATCAATCTCACACCCCAAATGCGCCAGTGCACTCAGGTTGCGTTCGATCATATCTTCGCCATTTGATGCCACAACTGTTTCCAACACCTCGATGACCAATCTGTCAGCCGAGGTATCAAAGCGATCAAGTTCCATCAGGATGTGATCAACCAAATTCGGATTGCGTAGTTCGGCGTTGGACATGTTGATTGATACTTTAGGGACGAAAAGCCCTGCGTTGTCCCAAGCAGCCAGCGCTTCCAGCGAGTCGCTTAGCATTTTGTTGCCAAGCAACTGCATCAGGCCCGCCTGCTCGAATGCTGGCAAAAACTCGGCGGGTGGGATGATGCCCCGCACCGGATGCTCCCACCTTGCAAGCGCCTCCAGCCCTGTCACTTGAAGCGTTTGCAGGTTTATTTGCGGTTGAAAGTACGCCGTAATTTGCCCCTTCTCGAGCGCGGTCAAAACCTCGCCAATCAGATCGTCGCGGAATTTGATGCGCCGGTGCATGGCGCTGGAATAACTGCGAATAGCGCCGGGGCCTGCACGCGACGCTTCGAGTTGGGCAATATTGGCCGCGCGCAGCAATTGTTTCGCTGTTTGCTTTTCGGCCTGAACTGCCAATGCGAACCCAGCCGAAATCGTCGTATGAATGATCGTCTTTCCCACCACAAACGGCTCCGACATGACCTGTTGCAGACGGGTTGCCAAATCAATGGCGGCTTCCAGATCAAGCCTGCGGTGAGGAGATAGTGCAATGGCAAACCGGTGCGCTTCAATGCGCGCAAGAACATCGGACGCGCGTAAATGCGGCGCCACCCGAATACAGACTTTCGCCAGTAACGCCTCGGTCACATCAAGATCATAAATCTCTTCCAACTTGGTGAAATCGTCGATTTCAAAAACAAGTGCTGCGGTCGACGTTGGATGCGCCGTGTCGCTGGACAAAAAGAGAGAAAGTGCCTCTGTGATGTCCTCGCGTCGCCCAGATCTGCTATCAAGCCGGTTTTGTGGGATTTGCTGCGATGTAGCCCTATGAAGTGCGCGTTCTGCTGCATGCCATAGTGCAAGTGCGACATCGCGCATACGATGTATCATTGCCTTATGCATGGTGATTGCCTTTTTGATCAGACGAAGTTGCTTATTGTTGAAACGATTCTGACTACTCTAGTCGTATCATTCTGACCAAATAGTTAAATTTCGCCGGCATCGCGCATGTTTTGCGTCAAACTCGCGAAATCAAACAGCTTGGAACCCGCAAATGTGAGCGATATCTGAAACGTTACGGGCTTGATATCGGTGACGTCAGTATCTCATTCGAGATAGCACGCTTAGTCCGGCACGTTGTCGATACCGTGACCGCCCCAAGGGTGACACCGGCCAATGCGGCGCGCGGCCAGCCACGCGCCCTTGATGCCGCCGTGTTTTTCCAGCGCCTCCAATGCATAGGCCGAACAGGTCGGTTGATAGCGACAGCCGTGCCCGACCCATGGCGAGAAAACCATGCGGTAGGCTTTGACTGGTAAAGCAAGGACATAGGCAAGCGGACTCATGAATGCACCTTTGTCAGCGCGCGGCGCATATCGCTGATCAAGTCGGGAAAGGGCAGGGTGGCGGTGACCGTATTGCGCCCGACCAGTACATAATCCCAACCGGCGCGGCCTTCGGCTGGCAACACCAAACGCGCAACCTCTCGCAGGCGGCGCTTGGCACGGTTGCGCGCCACCGCATTGCCGACTTTCTTGGAACAGGTGTACCCAACGCGGATGCCTTGCACCTCACCCTCGGCACGCTTGCGGGCCTGCAGGTGAATACCAGGGGTGCCCTGCCGTCTGCCGTTTGCTGCGCGCAGAAAATCGGCGCGTTTTGTCAGCATGGTCAGCGGCGGACAAACGGAAACCGCCGATGGCTCACCCACGGATGCAGCGGTATCGCTCTGCATGGGTGCCATCGGCGGTTTCAAATCGATAACCGGTTGCTGGCGCTTACGCGCTCAACTTCGCGCGGCCTTTGGCGCGGCGGTTGTTCAGAATACGACGACCGGCTTTGGTCGCCATACGTGCGCGAAAGCCGTGACGGTTCTTGCGAACGCGGTTCGATGGTTGGAACGTGCGCTTCATAGCGGTGTCCTTTGGTTTTTGGGCCAAACCCATAAATGGATTCGAAGCCGATCTACAATTCAGACTTGTCCTTTAGACAGGGCTACGGGTGCTGTCAACGCGCAAGGCAGACACATTCTGCAACAATTGCCCGAAAATCGCCGCGGCAAATGTTACAACGATCACGAAACACCCCCTAAATCCGTGTCATTGCTGGTGAATACATCAACCAGACGTGAGCGGGCTATGACCGCAGGCGCATTCGGTCCATCTAGGGTGAAACAAACCCGCGTGACGCGAGAAAGCCCCCATCATGATCTCCACTGCCTCACAAAACGCGCTGATCCGGCGATTGCCGCTGATCGTGATTCTCTCTGTCGCGGCTTTCGGCGCGTTTTTCTTGCGTGATTACCTGACCTTCGAGACCCTGCGCGACAACCGCGAGGCCTTGCTGGCGTATCGTGATAATAACTACCTGCTGACGGTCGTCACATTCATCTGCGTCTACATCCTGATCGTTGGGTTCTCCCTGCCCGGTGCCACAATCGCCACACTGACGGGGGGCTTTTTATTCGCCACCTTCCCGGGCGTCCTGTTCAACATCACGGGGGCCACAATCGGGGCTATGGCGATTTTTCTGGCAGCGCGCTGGGGCTTGGGCGAAAAACTGGCGGCCAAAATGGACAGCTCGGAAGGCACCGTCAAAACGATCAAAACGGCAATTGACGACAACCAGTGGGAGGCGCTGTTCCTGACCCGCCTTGTCCCCGCAGTTCCGTTTTTCGTGGCAAACCTGATCCCCGCACTGGTCGGAGTCTCCTTGTTCCGCTTTGTGGTCTCCACCTTCTTCGGCATTATCCCGGGCGGCTTGGTCTATACGTCCGTTGGCGCGGGGCTGGGCGAGGTCTTTGCGCGCGGCGAAACCCCGAACCTCGGCATCATCTTCGAGCCTGCGATCCTGCTGCCAATCCTCGGCCTGTGCGCGCTCGCAGCCCTTCCCATCATCCTCAAGGCCGTGCGCGGCAAGAAAGGTCTGTAACCCATGACCCTGATCAAAACAGACATCTGCATCATCGGCGGCGGCTCTGGCGGTCTTTCCATCGCGGCAGGGGCCGTGCAAATGGGGGCAAAGGTTGTGCTGATTGAGGGCCATAAAATGGGCGGCGACTGCCTGAACTACGGCTGCGTACCCTCAAAAGCTCTGATCGCCTCGGCCAAACAGGCGCACGCCTTGTCGCAGGGCGCCAAATACGGCGTCGCAAAGGCTACGGCAAAAGTCGACTACGCCGCCGCCAAGGATCACGTCGCACAGGTCATCGCCACCATCGCCCCTTTGGACAGCGTGGAACGGTTCGAGGGGCTCGGCGTGAAGGTCATCCAGGACTTCGGGCGCTTCATCTCGCCGACCCAAGTGCAAGCTGGCGACACCATCATCGAGGCGCGCCGCTTTGTCGTGGCCACTGGCTCCGGCCCGTTTGTGCCGCCCATCGAGGGCCTCGACGCAGTGAAATACTATACCAACGAAGACATCTTTGATCTGCGCGACAAACCCGACCACCTGATCGTCATCGGCGGCGGCCCGATCGGCATGGAAATGGCGCAGGCTCATGTGCGGCTTGGATCAAAAGTGACAGTGATCGAGGGCTTGAAAGCCTTTGGCAAGGACGACCCCGAAATGGCGGCCATCGTGATTGAAAACCTGAAATCCGAAGGCATCGAGATCATCGAAGACGCCCAAGCCACCAAAATCAGCGGCAAGGGCAAAACCATCACCGTGCACACGCCAAAGGGCGACTTCACCGGTTCGCACCTGCTGATGGCTGTGGGGCGCAAAGTGAACATCGACAAACTGGACCTCGAGACAGGCGGCATCGCCTTCACTCGCGGCGGGCTGAAAGTCGGCGATGATTTGCGCTCGCTCACCAACCGCCGCGTCTATGCCGCAGGCGACGTCGCGGGTGGGCTGCAATTCACCCATGTTGCAGGCTACCATGCGGGCGTGCTGATCCGGTCCATGCTGTTCGGACTGCCCTCCAAACAATCGACACGGCACATCCCTTGGGCGACTTACACAGACCCCGAATTGGCGCAAGTCGGCCTGACAGAGGTGCAAGCGCGCGACAAACATGGCGACAAGCTCGAGGTCATCCGCTTTGACATGGCCCATAACGACCGGTTGATCGCCGAGCGTAAAAACAAGGGTCTGATCAAGGTGATGGTGGTCAAAGGCAGGCCCGTTGGTGCATCCATCGCGGGACCGCTGGCGGGCGAATTGATCGGTATGTGGGCCATGGCCATCGCCAATAACCTGAAAATGTCGGCCATCGCCAATACCGTGTTGCCCTATCCCACGGTGTCGGAAGTCAACAAACGCGCCGCCGGTGCCTATTTTAGCCCGCGACTGTTTGAAAGTGCTATGGTAAAGCGGGTCGTAGGGCTGGTCCAACGCTGGCTGCCGTAAACTAATTCACGAGGGCACATGCTCAACTCACTCTCAGGTAGGTTCCTGATCCTGACCACGGTTTTTGTCATGCTGGCAGAAATCCTGATCTTTGTGCCCTCGGTCGCGCGGTTCCGGCAGGACTATCTTCTGGCGCGGCTGGAACGGGCGCAGATCGCATCGCTTGCTCTTGAGGCCGACGATATGATCTCGGCGGCACTCGAAGCTGAACTCTTGCGAAACGCAGAAGTGTATAACGTGGTGCTGCGCCGTGACGAGGTCAGACAACTTGCCCTGTCGTCGCCCATTCCGTCACCGATCAATGCGACTTACGACATGCGCAGCCCCAGCGCGATGGTGTTGATCACTGATGCGCTGACGACATTGATTGATACCGACGAGCGGATTGTGCGTGTGATCGGCAACCCCGTGCGCGATGGCGGTTTGCTGATCGAAGTGACGATGGACGAAATGCCTTTGCGTGCTGCAATGATCGACTACGGCCTAAATATCCTGGTGCTGTCTGCGGTAATCTCGGTGTTCACAGCCTTCTTGCTGTTCCTCTCGGTGCAAGGGCTGTTGGTGCGGCCCATCAAGCGGGTCGTCGGGCATATGCAAAGCTATGCAAAATCCCCCGAAGACGCGCGGCGGATCATTACCCCTTCCGCCAGCGTGACCGAATTACGCGACGCCGAAGTGGCGCTGCAAATGATGCAAACTGAACTGACCGGTGCTCTGAAACAAAAACAGCGGCTCGCACAATTGGGCGGGGCGGTCGCAAAAGTCAGCCACGATCTGCGCAACATCCTGACGTCCGCACAACTGTTCACCGACCGGATCGAAGGCTCCGACGACCCTTTGGTCAAACGCATGGCCCCTAAACTGGTTGGCTCCATCGCGCGGGCAGTCAACCTGTGCGAAACCACGCTTGCCTTCGGGCGGGTGGACGAGCCCGCACCGATCCTCAACCGAATCAAACTGGCGGGGATCGTCAGCGACGTGATCGACAGCGAACGGCTGGCGGCGGGCGACTATGACCTGTCCTTCGCAGAAGACGTGCCCGCGGGCATGACCCTGCGTGGCGATGGCGAACAACTCTACCGGGCGATCTTCAACCTCGTTCGCAATGCGCGACAGGCGATTATGGCAACGGGCCAGCCGGGCGAAATCAACGTCGAAGGCTACGAGGACGACAGCGCATGGTGGATCAAAGTCAGCGACACCGGTCCGGGCCTGCCGCCACGGGCACAAGAGTTCCTGTTCCAGCCGTTCCAAGGCGGGGTTCGCAAAGGCGGCTCTGGTCTGGGCCTTGTGATTGCTGCCGATCTGGTGCGCGGACACGGCGGCAGGCTCGATCTGCTCAAAACCGACAAAACCGGCACGACCTTTGTAATCCAACTGCCAAAAGCAGACTTGTCGCTGGCCCCCACGACAGAATAGCAAAAGTTTCGCATTTGGGTCTTGCATCACCCGCCCACCCCCGCTAAATCCCCAATCACAGTGGATTGGTAGCTCAGTTGGATAGAGTACTTGACTACGAATCAAGGGGTCGGGGGTTCGAATCCTCCCCAGTCCACCAAAGAATTCAAAGGCTTGGCTAGAAATAGCTAAGTCTTTTTTCTTTTCTAGTCTCTTTTTAGTCTCGTAAATGTGATGTGTATACATGCTGTGGTATGTGCAGACATGAGAGGGGTTGTGCTTGCTACAGTGCCCTGAACAACTTGATCCACAACCATAAGCTGCTAGCCTGTCCACTCCTCGGGGAACTTGTCTTAACCCGAGCATCGCGATGCTCTTCTATCTAGGAGATATCGTGATGAGGATACTTTCAAAACGCCAGGTCAAGGAGTTGGTCTTGTACTCACCGCAACACATCGCACGTCTGGAGAAGGCAGGCCTATTCCCCAAGCGGGTACAGCTGGGCCCGAACCGCGTGGGTTGGGTAGAACGTGAAGTGCTGGAATGGCTCGAAGTACGACTTGCACAACGCGAAGTACTGAACTGACACTCCTGAAAGGGAGCTGGGTGGTCGGCTTTGCAAGGCTGGCCACCCGATTGCCTTGGATGGAGGGCTAAAAATATTTATGGCTGAGCGCAAGGCCGCTGAAAAATGCATCGCCCGATTTCGTCCACTTCTAGGGTTTCCAACTCTTGCTTAACTTGACTACAAATTCTCGAGTTTTAGAGAGATTGTCGTCAACTCCACCATTCGCGATGTATTCAGTCATTACCCACTCAAATGCCTTTTTTATTTCGGCGTCGGTTGCCTTGGAATAGTCTAGTCCATTGGTAACCTTAGAATTTTTTCCCAAAATGTTCCAAGACAAAACCATAAGACAGTGAAATCTAAGGTTATTTCGATAGATTGAATCGTAGTTTTTTCGATTGTTTTTCAGCCAAGCTTCAACGCGTCGCTCTAATGCCGCAGCGACTAAAAACCGAGCAAGATTTTGACCTGGCGGGAAGATTTTTTGATAGTTTCCTTCTTTGTTTAAGAAAGTTCCAGGTCGAGCCCGTGCTTCATCCGGTAGGTGCAGATTTAGCGCCATTACTGCCTGACCAAGTCGACCCATATCCACAATTTTGCTACTTGGCATTTGGCGGTTCTTGTAGAAATTTTTCCGGCGCTCATAAAAATACCCATGGCTGCTGAGGTAATCTTCTATTTTTCTCTGGAAATCATCGGTTGCCCTCAACGCTAGTGCATTTAAGCTAGTTTGAGAGTTCGTTGCTTTGATTACACCGTCGCGAAGTTCCTGATCATCAATTGCAATAACCTTGACAAGAACGCGGCGGTCATCGTCAGACTTGCCTGAAATTGCGGAGCGATTGGCGAACACCACATTTGCTGTTTGCAGACCGTTAACAATCATTGGGTCGTGAATAACTAGACTTTTCTGCCCTGGTACAATTTTGGACGCAATTATTGTTACTCCATTGTTATACCACCAGAAATTACTATCCTGCGGTGGGTGTTTAATGGTTTCCGCGATTCCCTTATTTACCGGCTTAGTGTCACCTTCAAAATCGCGGACGTTAAATTCAAACATATTTTCATCGAGAGCGCCTTCTGACAAAATAAATTTTAGAAAATCCTCCAGCCTAATTAGCGCGATATAATTTCCGTCATTACCAACTTGACCGGCTGGCGGCACAACTAGCTCCTTGCGGGTGTGAACAGGAGCTACGCTTGCTTTATAGAGGCTTGTCGCTCCCAAAAAGTTGAACGTGGTCGTTGCCGATCCGAGTTGTGCATTACAGGTTGATATTAACTGATCTGCTAGGTCTTCAAATGCAGAAGTCGGAAGATTGGAGGATCGACATGCATAGTAAACTCTGAAGTCAACTGTGTAGTCCGCTAGCAGGTATTTCCCAATAATGCCACGGTAAAGCTTAGATGCTGCTTTTAGATCGGTATTAAAGTGTGCATCTAGCTTTGCTTCGTCAGGCTCCAAGTTTAGAAATAAAGGAAGGGAACTTTGAAGCTTTTGCAATACCACCTGCTCAATTTCGACCGCATGCTTCGCTTGAATAAAAATGACTTCGATACGGATGTCGGTTTTGTTTGGTGGTAAGTCCGCGACGTCTTTGGCTAGTCGACCGTTTACAAAGATGTAGACGCAATCAAGCCCGCCATCCTTGCCACCACCAACAATTCCATCTCGAACTTCCTCAATACTCAGTTTCCGTCTGCGTAAGACCATGTCCGCGCTGAAAACTTCAAACGCATCGCCCAAATTCATGACTTCACCATATTGCTTGCGATGTTCGGCAAATGCGGCATCCACAAGGAAGCGATCGTTACTCATTTTTAGCGCCTCTTAATTGGTGAAAAACTCGAGGTTCGGATCTCTTCACCATTTCTACTAATGGTTGTCTTACGTTCCAAATTGGCACCGTTGTTTCTCGCTTCAATCTGAACTTCGTTTAGCTCCTCAATTTGCCCGCCAAAGCATTCGAAAAAAGCACTTAGCAACTCAACATCCAGTACGTTACGAATTGCCGGCCTGGCATTGTTTCTTGGACTAGGGGCTGTAGTAGGGAAGGAATAGAGGCAGGGCGGTGGCAAACTGAAAGCGCCTAGCTGAGTGACACTTTGCTTGTTGAGCGTTACTTTTGGGCATGGTCTGGCAATCGTATTACAAACCCAGTCCCATACGATTAATCCATCATACCTCTTTTCTTGATCTACGATGTCGGCCCCAAGTCTCGTATGTATTCCAGACCAAACGCCTTTTTGGAGATTAGAAGTTTTGCTTTGACACAGACTCCAAACGACAAATTCTTCTGCATGGGGTGGGCGTTCTGAAATGTTGGTATTATTCCCATCCAAACAACCTTTGAGCTCAATCGCAGCGACCTTTCCACTTGAAAGTACAACGGTGAGATCATGACGATTTGAACTTCCTGCTTCCTCCCAATCAGAAATGAAGCCACCGTCTTGCATGTGGTTTAATACGAGCGCAACGAAGTGCTTTTTTGGCCCCATGGTTGCGGAATTTTGGCCCCTTATACGCTCAATTGCTCCTTCAAAAATACCACTTTGGTAAAATTCAATTTCGCTTAATCCATGAGTTCCAACTTGATGCGCAGCACTGCGCAATTCATCTGCAAAAGTTTCAATTTTGGCGGCAATATCAACATTAGGTTCGCATGGGATTATGGCTTTGTTGGCGGGCCTCTTCATCTAAATTAATCTTCCTCTCGGATAGCAACGGATTGAAAATATTTTCTGTCAAGTAAGAGACGACAGGTACAGCCACGCCATCTCCTGTTAGATGGTACGCTTCATTGTAAGCGTTAGGCAGCTTATAGTTGTCTGGCAAGCCCATTAACCTTGCTGTTTCCCGAGCTGATAGAAGTCTGGATTGTACCTGACTTTTATTTATCCTTACAATAAGTTGCCTCGAAGAACCGCCTGCAGGAGTCCTAAGGCAGCCAGCGATCTTATCGAACCGCACCTCCGCGCGTTGGATTTTTTGACCATTTTCATATCTTGTGCGCTTGTAAACTCCCCCGACCGTTGAATTACGGCTTTTCTTTGCCTGATCAACTTTCGCAAGATTCTTTGGGCTCATCATTGCCAACAGCGCTTTGGTTTGCTCGCTTGTGTGCCATGAGACGTCAACTGGATTTTCTTCAATCACGTCAATGAAGTCCGTACTCCTTACGCATGGAACCGGCAATTTCCACCAGAGCCAATTTGTCTTTATGTCCTTAGAAAGATTAGCAACAGACTTCACAAGTGCCCCTGTATGCCAAGGTGATTGAGGAACTTCTGCAACCAGCCTTTGAGGGATTGAAATTGTTTTATGAACGGCAATCACGAATAACCTTGGTCGGGATTGCGGCACAAAATGTGCCGCATCAATGACCACAGCTCCAAGCCGATACTCCAGTTCTTCCAAAGCTTGGCAAATTGAAAGAAAGTCGGCTCCCTGGTGTGAGGATAACGTACCAAGTACATTTTCTAAGGCAATAATTTTTGGTGCCCTGCCTAACTCACAAAGTTCCTTCATGTGAGAAATGAATGGCCAGAAAGTCCCACTTCGATCCCCTTTAAGCCCAGCGCCACCTCCCGCCAAAGATAAATCCTGGCAAGGAAACGAGCCCCATGCGAGATCGATTTTACCAGGCATATCCTCAGGACTTAAGTTTCGGATATCACCACCCACAAATGCGTCGGAACCCCAGTTTTTTTGGTAGGTTTTTGCTTTCTTATGGTCATAGTCATTGGCCATGACGCAAGTCCAGTCCGCACCTAGACCCGCCCTGACCATTCCTCCCCCCGCAAAAAATTCAAGAAAACGATGCATTTGACATATACTCTCGATTGACTATCTGCATTTCATCTTTCGCAAGTTTTTCTTTCACGGCTTCTTCAATCCAAGTGTTGCGAGAGATAAATCCGGCCCTTTCGGATCGTTGGAGGTCAATCTGATGCCAAACACTGCTATCTAAGCGTATATTAACTCGACTTTTTTCCATTGTGTTGCTCCATTATGATTAATACCTTATTGAGCCATAATGGCGCCAAATCAAGAACAAAATGAAAACACGGTCAATGTATTGTGCCGTGGGCTAAGTATTGTGAAATTGGTCGCATCTATCATTTTATGAGGAGTGACATCGTAATTGTCCGCAATGTCGAAGCTAGTAGCGAATTCGTCACGTTTGGCCTGAACATTAGTTACAGTTCAAAATTGTAATAGGGGCCATGGGCAATGCATGACCAACCATACAAACTGTGACCGGATCACAACCAACAGTTTTTCAATGCTTTAAGATCCGATGTATGCGGAAATGATGTACTGATCGTGGTGCTTAAGAAACGTGAATCTGTCTTCGCGAATAATTTTCGGAACTGAACTCGCCGCGCAGTACTTTTAAACACCCAAATCACACCCAAGTTCGACTTCAAACCATAGTGTCGCTGGTAAAGTCGTTGGTCCAAGACTTGCCGATACTGCTCAACCGAACGCTGCAAAGACTTCCGCGCTGCATTTGATCGCACCGGCTCTGTCCCAAGATCTACTTCCAAGGCAAACGCGCGGAAACCATCGGGATACTTGATGGCAAAAAGCTGATCTGGGATCAGTTTCGTGCGCTCAACAGGAATACCCATGGGCACACTTTTGATGGCAAGAATTTGCGCCGCCGGAATGTAAGTGAAGCCAGTCCTAGTCGCACTTATCTCGATTGCGCTTGAGACGGCAGACACCCAGTAGCCATGCCACCAGTGGCCAGTCGGGCGGCAATGGCGCTCCAGATTCTGATGCTCTGCCAGCATCTCCCAGCCGAGCTTGGTCAGGTCATAGACGTATGGATTGAAGTCAGCTTTGGCGATGTGGCGCTGTTGTGGTGGCAGGCGTAGATAGCCTGCGTCGCGCAGCGCCTTCAAGCGACGCAATGCTGTGTCGCGGCACCGGTGAGAGTCACAAGTCAACTCGTATAGGAACTCAGAAGACTGCGGTCCGTGACGGTCGATATGTGCAAACCAACGCTGCTCGCGTTCCGTTGGCCGGACGTCCATTTTGATATGTGATGGGGCAGTGGATGTATATTTCATACCCCCAACTATCCACCCCGCTACAACTCTGGGGAAGGCGCAAGGGGATCGTCGTCATCTTTTTTTGGAGGGAGAATTTCAGCGTCTTGTGTATCTGGTTCGCTATGTTCAGCCTTGTTTTCCCACGGTTCAGCGTAGGCGTCTCGGCAGTGTTGCAAGATGGCCGCACGCTCTTCTTTTGTGGTGCGCGGCATCTTTTCCAGCGCAAAGAACGGGAAGGCAATGGGGACAGCTTTGTCGGTCAGGCCGCGCAAATAGGTGGCAAAGGAGCCCTTGGGTTGCTGCTGGATCAATTCTGGCGTGGCGTGCATTTGGCTCGACAACGTGCGAGCGTCGCGGGCCGATACGCCACCAGCGAGCTTGATCGACGTGTTGGCCTCAAAAGCCTCTGCAAGGCCGCTAGAGAGCTGCCCGAGGTACTGGTGGGCCATCACCATGCCCACCTTGTATTTGCGAGCCTGAGACAGGATTACCCCGATATTGGCATCGAAGTAGTCTTGGGCTTCGTCGATGTAGATCATGGCAGGCAGTCGGTCTTGCTGCCGCAGGACGGCGCGTTCCTGGGCCGCTTGGGCAATCAGCGCGATGAAGAACCGCCCGAATATCTCGGTCCCTTGTTCTTTCAGCAATGACTTGCTGGTGTTGACCAAAATCAACTTGCCCGCATTAAGTTCGGTAAACATGTCGAACTTAGATTGCGGGTGGGTGAACATCCGCTCAAAGGTTTGGTTTTCCAAAACCCCATACAAACGGCGCAGCACTTGGGTCTTGGTGGCGGTGAACTCTTTGCCTTCAAACTCAGTCTCAAAGAACCGACGCGGGGTGCCTTCGAGCTTTGCGATGTGCTCTTGGTATTTTGCGGTGCCGCCCGGTTCCATCAGGTCACGCAGCGTATGAATGGTTGCGTCAGGGATATGAAACATCAATCGCGTCACATATCGAAAGACGACACTTTGTTTGGCAGTCATTCCAGCAGACAAGAGCGAGCCCAGCACGAAATCATATAGTTCAATGATCGAATTGGTGAGGCGTTCTTTTTCAAGCGGAGAATAGCCATCTAGCCGCTCCTGTCCGACAGAGAACAGGTTCAGTGACACCGGATAGGCAATATCTTCGGGGTTGATCAGCACGATGTCTTCAGGCTCAAGCACCTTGGCCCGCAGGATGTTGCCAATAAGGTCACCCTGACTGTCGATCACCACCACCGACTTGTTGCCAGCGGCGACGTCGGGCAAGTCATTGGCGATCAAATATTGCAGGGTCTGGGTTTTGCCATGGCCGCTACCCGCTACGATATGAGTATGCTCAAAGCGTAGCTCTTCAGGGATGGCAAACGGCGTGCGTAGATCGAAAAGGTCTTTGAGGATTGTCCCGTTGAGATATGTGCCAACCGCATCGTCACCACGATAGTCGCGGGGATAGATTGGATTGGTCCTGTGCGTTTGGCGCAGGTTGTTGTCTAGCTGTTGCCGCAGCCCCTTAAAATGGGTGTATCCGTTGTCTTGGAAAAACGGCGTGACGATCTGGTCGACGATGGGCCCATGCGGGGTGAGGAACTGTGAGACGGACACCAGCACATCGCCCTGCATCGGCGGCGCGGCTTTGGCGATGGGCGCGAGGGCTTGGGATATCACCTCAAGAGCGGACCGCAGCATCTGTGGGTCATTTCGGGCTTGGCCTTGCTTGGCGAGCAAATCGCGATATCGGCCACCCTCCACCGTGTTGCACAAGTGCGGCGGTGGAGGAATGTCTGGACTTAGCCCTTCAGATTCAAACAGCGCCCTCCCAACATCCAGAAGTTGTATTCGCAATTGCTCTGGCGTGTGCGCAGGCCAGTGCGCCGACAGGGCCACCTCCACCTCCGCTTCGCTCATTTGCACCTGTCCCGCCATCGCGTGTTGATAGAGGGACATTGTCTCGACTTGGGCTGATCGCTCGGCCCGCGCTGGGCTTTCGAGATACAGCCGCACGCCGACGTATCCGGCTCCAGCTAACAGGAAGAGCGGCGTGACCATGAGCGCCGCCATGAGGGAGGCCAGAAGGATCACAACGGTCAGAATGATGTTTGCGATATTGTCGCCTAGATTGCCAAACATCAGAACTCCACCACGATGCCTTCGCTGGCATCAGCATTGTCGCTGACCCAGAGTTTGAGTTGCGACAGGGTGTCGAGCATCGCCTCTTCGTATCGTTTGCTGTCCGACGGGGTGGCGCAGAGAAAGTGATCGGTCTTGCCGTTGATAATGTCTTTGACCAGCAATTCAAACTTGCTGTCGCGGTCATCCACTTTTGCATTGGCGGGACGACGATCAAGCAATTTGGTCCGCAACAGGTTACGCTGCCGCACGATTTGGATTTCCTCATGTGACAACAAAACGGTCACTCTGACCTCATAGAAAGTCTTCTTGAAAATCGCGCCCCGCCTGACGGTGGCATGTTTGATAGTGACGCGCATATTAAGGGTTCATTTCCTTGGGGTATCAAAGTTTGTGATAAGGGAGTGTAACGCAGGGGAGGGTGGTGATATTCATCTGCGAAAGCAGATGAAGTCACGAGACTGATTTGTGAAATTTGTTCCTCTATGTGTACCTATGGGCAGCCTTGGCCCCCAGACATGACCCCCAAAGGGGGTGGGGGTTTGTATGGGGGGTATAAATTGGATCATTCCAGACTATCAGCAGTCCGCCACTTCTCTTGGAATTGCACGGCAACTTTTCGCGATTGAAACTGGTTTTCGCCAATGAAATAGCTTCCATTTTTGTACACAATCTCCTGTTGGGCTGGGGCCAGAAGCACCTGCTCATTCTTTTCAAGTTGAGGATCGCCAACAGAGTCTGGCAGCGCTGCTGCACCGCTTGAAGCCAAAGCTGCTGCTGTATTACCTTGGTGGGCATAAGTTGCTCCTGGGGATGCCGCTGAGCTGTCAGGAGTGTCTGCGTTGGAAGGAGTACGCGCAGGTGAGACTGCCGTGTAGGACGCCGCCGCTGTATTGCTCTGAGCCAGTATTTGCTTCGATATCTCAAGCTGCTGTCGCGATACATCCAGCGATTGTTGGGCATACTCAGCACCATCAACCGATGTGCGGCCCATCTGAACCATGGCTAGACCAAAGGCCCCGGCAATCGCCATGATGATGCCTGGTGCAGCCCCAAGCAGTAACTGCATATCGCTGGCACTTCGTGACATTGAAGATGTAGCGGCGGCGCCCATGAACGCTATCGCTATACCCAAAGCAATGATGGCCCAGGCACAGAAACCAAGAAAACTAAATAAATTTCGAGCTGCTTCATACGATCTCATGATCCAATCTCCCTATTAAATGATGCAAGGCTGCAATTCGGGGTTGTGTTGAGTCAAGATATTTCGGTGTAGGCATCAACTTCGCAATCGAAAACCGCCCCTCATTGGGCGGTTTGAAATAACGTATAATGGGACTATCCCATCGCAGCAGCCAACCGGGTTGGCGGTCCCTTCATCACTTCCTCGGCCAGCGCTAAGGCTTCAAAGAGCACCATGCCACGCGGTTCAAAGTCAAAGATCCTGCGCTTCCGCACCGGCAGGTATCCAGCGATTTCTGGATACAGGGCTGCTAGTGCCTCAGCCTCTTCATACTTTGATTGGAACCGGCGAGGCCGCGATACGGCGACGTCGAGCACTGTGTTATGGCTGGCAAGTTCCGCCACCGACGCAATCAACATCTTGGTCTTCTTGCCTTTGCGGCAATCGACGCGGCAATCTTCGGTCACGACCACGTCCGGTTGCAGTTCGTTGATCAATCGCTGCACGAGTTCCACCAGATCAGAACTCGACTTCGCCGCTTTCACGGTGATGCCCCAGTCCTGCAATGCATCGTCATGCAGGAACACGTAGCCCACCTTGCTCGATGCCACCGCAATGGCCAGCACACTAAGAGCTGCCATAGTCGAGTTGGCTAGCCAAACGCCGCTTCAGCAGCTTCAACGAATTGGCTCGGTTAAAGGTGTGCGCCGTGGTATTTGTCACCGCAGGCAGCCGTTTGAGGCGCTTGAGCAGCGCTTCTTGCCGTTCGGTCAGCAACTCGCCAAAGAAACTCTCGAACGAACGACCATAGACCAACGACAATTCAATAATCTGCTCAAGGCTCGGACGACGACGTCCTAGCTCAAGCTCAGACACCAATGATTGGTGACTGGACAGAAGATGTGCCACATCTCCTTGGGTATAGCCCGCCTTCCTGCGCGCAAGGCGAAGGTCGGCGGCAAATTGGGTACTCATAGACATTGCTTATTTAATAATCGTCTGGATTATCAGTCTATGGTGAGAGACACCGACACCCTAGCAGGCAGGGTATCGCGTATGAGTATGCGGTGAGTGAGACATGGGAAACGGACGCACATTTAGGCGTGATACAGGGTGTTGTGGTCCAGAATGCGGGCTGCATTCTGGCGACAAACGCCCGTATCACTCCAAACTAACATCTGCGGTCATTCACAGATCGGCTGTGCAGCAGAAAGCAACTGATGCATACAACCCTGAAAGCGAGCGGCTGACCCGTTCCAGTGCCATATAGAGACTTGACGTATTATCGGCCCAAATCTTTCACCAAACGACCGCCAAAAGACAAAAGCGCCGCCCCGACTAGGAGGCAGCGCATAGGTGCTTAGAATAACGTCAATTGACGACTGGAAGCGACATAGGCCAGCCAGGCTTTGTTGGTGGCGGCATCATCAAGCCACGCCAGCACAAACCCTTCGACGTCGGCCACACCTTCGAACCCAGCTCCGGACATGAAATGCGACTTATACCCCGTCTCGGTCACCGGCAGTCGTTCGTCGCAGCGGAGCTCAATGTGGCAATGACCGGTATTGAACCAATTGGCCCGATACGACACAAACAGGGTGCGATCAGTCCAGACCAGTTCAAACGTCACGTATCCGTCCTGCATCAGTATTCACTGGCAAGCATGATGGTCAGCACGCGATGGGTTACCGCTTCGTTGGCTGGGTTTTCTGACCCTTGCACGCAATCAGCGTCATAGCAGTCGATCTTCCAGAAGACCTTCTCACCAGCTTGATCAAACGCGCCAAAGTCATGTTGCTGCCAAGGATCGTTGTCCTCGGTGAAGTCGCAAAAGGTGCGGACTTGATCAATGACCTCGGCCATGGCTTCGTCACCAAGGCCTTGCACGCCAGGGGTGATCATAATCGACCCCTTGCCAGCACCATGTGTGCGGAAGCGGTCATTGAGCTCTCGCACCCGCTTGTTGAGCAGCGCGTCTGATTGCTCCCAGTTCAACTTGGTTGGGCCTTCACACTGATGGCAGTGCGCGGCGTCAAAGGTCTGTTCCAGCTCCCACAACCCGCTCTCGCGGTTGAAACAGGCATAGGCGTCTCTGGCGACCCGTTCAGAGCCACAGGTTGTGCAGTGGGGCACGCTGCCAATGGTGTTGGGTGTCGTTGTTTGTTTGGTGTCCATGATGGATCTCCTTCCGATGGGGCGCGACCAAGCAGGATGCTTAGGCGGACCCGGGCGGAAGGAGGGCGGACAAGAACTGTTCTGTTATCATGGTGCGCGATGTCGTGAGCGTGGCAAAGCAGTCAGCGTATCGACTGGGGTGATAGCGATGCTGCTAGTGCAACTGACCAAACCGCGCGATTATCAGGCAGTGAACGAAACTGATCGATACATCATAGGACAGACGTTCCGGCGATACGGAGACCCAACACCCTTTGGGATCGATACAAAAGCCCGCCTGCAACACCTGTTGATGGTGGGACAGACTGGTACGGGGAAATCGACACTGCTCTCTAATCTCGCCTTGCAAGACGTGCGATCCGGCACCGGCTTTTGCCTGATCGATCCACACGGCGACTTGGTCGAATATGTCCACCGACACACGCAAACGCCGCACTTATACTTCGATGTGTCCGACCCGACCTGCGAACTCGGGTATAATCCGCTGGCAAAGGTGTCAGCAGCTCATCGGCCACTGGTGGCATCAGGACTGATTGAGACGCTCAAGAAGCAATGGCCGGACGCATGGGGCGCACGGATGGAACACATCCTGCGGTTTTCGCTTTTGGCGCTCTTGGAACAACCAAAAGCCGATCTGCGAGACATTCTAAAGCTGCTCACATACAAAGGGTTCCGCAGACAGGTGCTTGATCGGATCACCGACCCCCAAGTGCAGTTTTTCTGGCGGGTGGAATTCCCTGCTATGAACTACCAAGGCAGTGCTGATGGGGTGGCCCCAATTGCAAACAAGCTGGGTGCGTTCTTGTCCCAGCCAGCGGTGCGAACCGCACTGTGTGAACCGGCCCAGCCGCTGCGGTTTCGGCGAATTATGGATAGTGGACAGATATTGTTGGTGAACTTAGCCAAGGGCCGTCTGGGTGCTGACATCGCCAACATCTTAGGCGGGCTTATCACCACTTCAATCATGCATGCCGCCTCCACGCGCCACGGTGTGCCAGAATCCAAGCGTCGGGCCTTCTTTCTCTACGTTGATGAGTTCCCAAACCTCACCACGAAATCCTTTGCGGGGATGCTGTCTGAGGCCAGAAAGTACGGTCTGGGGTTGGTGTTGGCCCACCAACATCTATCCCAAATTGATACCGACGTATCTGATGCGATATTCGGGAACGTGGGGAATGTGGTGGCGTTCCGCGTGGGAGCCAAAGACGCGCCGTTCTTGGCGCGGCAACTGCCGCCATTCACCACACACGACTTGCAGAACCAACCCAATCACCGAGCCAGCGTCCAGATCATGCAGCATGGCGACCGCCTGCCGCCATTTACCGCGACAATGTATCCACCGTATCAGGGGGCAGGATAAGCTGGCTGCTACGATCCATTCCAAAACTCACCTATCCTAAGTGCATGACAACTAACTTCCCAATTGATGATCAAATGCCAGATGAAGCGCTCGAAGCATATCTGCGGCTATGCCAAGACATCTATCAGACCATGGAGCGAGAGGGTCGTTGGCCGTGGCCAGACTCGCAAAATCCCGAAGATTTGTTAGAGTCCAAAGACCCCTGATTTATGCCTACAAAAACCTGTTTTGGATACACTCGCGTTTCAACCGTCAAGCAAGGAGACGGTGTCTCTCTTGAGGCGCAACGCGAAGCGATTGCTGATTTCGCGACCCGCAATGACATCCAGATTTCGCAGTGGTTTGAAGAAAAGGAAACCGCCGCCAAACAGGGTCGGCCGATTTTTGACGCTGTGGTGAAAGCACTTCAGGCGGGCGAAGCTGATGGGTTGGTGGTGCACAAAATTGACCGATCTGCCCGCAACTTCTCGGACTGGGCGCGGGTGGGTGAGCTGGTCGACAGGGGGATCGACGTACACTTTGCCCACGAGAGCCTTGATCTGCGTTCGCGTGGTGGTCGTCTCACCGCTGACATCCAAGCGGTGATTGCCGCTGACTACGTCCGCAATCTACGTGAAGAATGTCGCAAGGGAATTGAGGGTCGCCTCAAGCAAGGTCTCACACCGTGGGCCGCACCAATTGGCTACCTTGATCAAGGGCGCGGCAAAGCAAAAATACCCGACCCGATACGCGCACCGCTCGTACAGCAGGCATTTGAGTTATACGCCACCGGACGATACTCGTTTACAAGCCTGCGCATTGAACTCCAGCGCCGTGGTTTGAAAACCCGCACTGGCAGACCGATCACCAAAGGCTGCTTTGAAAATATGCTCACCAACCCCTTCTACTACGGGGTCATTGCGCTGAAGCAGTCGAAACGCCGGTTCCCAGGTGTCCATGAGCCATTAATTTCGGCGGCGTTGTTCAACCGTGTTCGTGACATTCGGGATGGCAAACACATCAAAAAAGAAACGCTGCATAACCATCCGTACCGAAGGCTCATTGTGTGCCGATTATGCGAGCGGTCGTTGATTGGGGAACGGCAAAAGGGTCATGTATATTATCGGTGCCACACCAAAGGCTGCCCAACGACTGGCATCAGGCAAGATGTCTTTGAGGCCGCAATAACAGCCGAACTACAGCGCTGGCGACTGATGCCTGCAGACCAGAGGCGGTATGAATTGAAAATGAAGCGGTGGTTGGAGAAGCGGCGGCCTGAAGCGGACAAGCAAGCGATCAATTTGCAACTGGCAAACGTCGCAGCGAGACTAGTGCAACTCACTGACGCGCTGCTTGACCAGCTTATCGACAAGCAGACGTTCCTAGAACGCAAAGATCGTCTTGAAGAGGAACGTGCATCTTGCGAGAAACAACTGCGCGAAGATGAGCAGAAACCTAATCAAAAGGCCATCGCCGAAAAATACCTCGAACTGACAAAAAACCTTGTATTGAGCCACGGATTGGCAAATCCGACCCAGAAAGCTGAAATGCTTCGAATCGTGTTATCGAACTGCACACTGGCAGGCAAAAACCTTTGTCTCGAAACCCAGAATTGGGTGCGGGAGGTCGAGAAAACCTTGTCTACCCTTTGTGGTGCACCACTCCGGGACAGAACTCGAACTGTCGAGGTTATTGAGCAGGTCATGGAGGACTTAAAATGCGCGCTAAGACATTGATGTTAAAACCATAGCTGAATTCATCTGATCGTTACCAAACCCTGCACCAAATCCGGATTGAATTCACACCCACATCCTATCTGATATGATCAACTGGTCTGGTCCCAAAACTGTCGCATAGATCGCAGTTGTGCGTAAGCGCAGCTTAGACCCCACATACCGCTTCGTTTGTTGATGTGCGATTCCGTCCCTTCATAAGTTTGAAGGGAGTTTCTCTATGGAAGCTAGGAACGAGTTTCTCGCAAGGATACCACGCAGTTCAGATGGCAAGCGGCGTTGGCCTCTGGAACTGAAGGCTCGGATTGTTGCGGAAACGCTGATTGAGGGCGCGACTGTGAATGGGGTGGCCAAGCGATATGGCTTGATACCGAGCAGCGTTTCAGATTGGCGGCGCATGGCGCGGACGGGCAAGCTTGTTTTGCCCAACTTGGACGGCATGGAATTTGTGCCCGTGCAGATTGAAGAACCCAAAGCATTGAATCCAGTTTGCCCGCCGTCCCCGTCTTCCGCAACTCTTGATGTGATGACGGGCGACATTACGATCCGCTTGGGGGCTGACACGCCAGCCGCGCGTATCGCCGAGATCGTGGCCGCGCTGTGATCCATCCGTCACATGGGGTGCAAGTATTCGTGGCGACGAAGCCCGTGGACTTCCGCAAGGGTCACGATGGTTTGGCCGCTCTGGTGCAGAGCCATCTGCAAAAGTAGCCGTTTGATGGTGCGGTCTATGTGTTCCGCGCCAAGCGGGCGGATCGGCTCAAGATGATTTGGTGGGATGGCACAGGTTTGGTCATGGCCTACAAGCGACTTGAGCAGAATGTGTTCAAATGGCCTACCATCAAAGACGGCGTTTTACGGCTTGATCCGGCACAATTTGAAGCGCTGTTTGCGGGTCTGGATTGGCGGCGCGTGACGGCTTTAGAAACCCGTCCGCCAGCTGCGGCAGAATGACTCGGGTGGCATTTTGGGCGGGCAGGTCAGCGTGGTTTTCGGTAGTTATCGCCCATGACTTCTCGCTCTAATATCCCCACAGATATCGCCACGTTGCAGGCGCTTTTGGCTGCAGCGGACGCGCGTCTGGAGGCGCAGTCTCGGACCCTTTTGGACCGCGATGCAATCATTGAGCGCAAAGAAGACCGCATCATTCGGCTTGAGAAGTTGCTCGCCGACTTCAAGCGGGCGCTCTATGGAGCGAAGTCCGAGAAGGCCAATCCAGATCAGTATCACCTCGCACTGGAAGACATTGAGACGGCGATGGCCGTAGTCCATGCTGAGGATGAGGTCATTGATCCGCCAAAGACAGCGACGCCAAAGTCTCGTGTTGGTCGCGGTGTCTTGCCCAAACATCTGCCGCGCGTCGAAGAGGTGATTGCGCCAGAAGATGTGACCTGCGGCTGTGGTGCCGAGCGTCACATCATCGGCGAAGACATCAGCGAACGGCTGGATATCGTGCCTGCCCAATTCCGTGTCCTTGTAACCCGCCGCCCCAAGTATGCATGTCGCTCGTGCGAGGCTGGCGTCACCCAAGCGCCCGCAAAACCGCGCCTGATCGAAGGCGGCATGCCGACTGAGGCAACCATCGCCAGTGTGATCGTGTCGAAGTATGCTGATCACCTGCCACTTTATCGCCAGAGCCAAATCTATGCACGCCAAGGCGTCGATATTGACCGATCCACATTGGCGTTCTGGGTCGGCAAAGCGGCCTATGAGCTAAGGCCAATCCATGACGCGCTGTTGGCGCATCTCAAAACGTCGTCCAAACTCTTCATGGACGAGACCCCTGCGCCGGTGCTCGACCCAGGGCGCGGCAAGGTCAAAAAGGGATACTTCTGGGCGCTCGCCCGCGATGATCGCGGTTGGAACGGACCGGAGCCGCCGGGTGTCGCCTTTACTTATGCACCAGGACGATCTGGCACATATGCATCTGGTATATTGCAGGGCTTTGAGGGCATCCTGCAGGTGGATGGCTATGCTGGATACAACCGCGTGCTTGATCTGCGGGATAATGCACCCATTCAACTAGCGTATTGCTGGGCCCATGCGCGTCGCAAGCTCTTTGATCTGACCCATCACAACGTGGCCCCTATCGCGGAAGAAGGCCTCAAGCAGATCGCAGCCCTTTACCGGATCGAGAAACAGGCCCGCGGCACATCAGCCGAGGATCGACTGGCGCTGCGCCAAGCCAAAAGCGCGCCCAAGATCGCAACCTTCAAAACATGGCTGGACCATGCCCGCACACAGGTATCGAGCAAATCTCCAACGGGTGACGCGCTCAAATATATCGCCAAATACTGGGATGGGCTGATCCTGTTCCAGAGCGATGTGGAGTGCTGATCGCAAACGCGAAAGATCAACTCTTCTTCTCACAATCGGATCTGAGATCGCGGCAGTGCTATCCTTCTCGCCGAGAAATTTACCCATCTCAGATTTTCTGCCGCTAGCTATAAGTGCGTCGAACAGGTGCGATGCCGCGTAACTCGAGTTTAGCCTCTCTGACACAAGTATTTCTGCGATCACCGCGCGCACCGCTTCCAGTTGTGCTCATGGATGCGTGCCCCCCCCGCATGATAATTCGAAGTTTGTACAAACTGGGCCGTTTGGAATCACAAGCGACTAGACTGAGAAAAGAGGCGATTAATACCTGAACACTTTAGTGCCCGTGTTTATGGTCTTTGACCGGCATAGCATGCCAAGATAATTGCAGAATATTGCACCACTAGCGCCATAGTTGTGTCAACATCTAAACATATAGTAAAATAATCAAGGGGTTAGAAAGCCGACTGACTGGCTTGAGAGCTGCTCGTGAGCGCGACGGGCGGCCACCTCTAAGATCTTTACCGCAAAGTATATCCACGAAAAACGCCAACCACATTCTCAACAATGTCGTTGGCGTCTTTGCTCGACCTAGACGGACTAGGGCTCATACCACGGCTTGCCCAATCGAGAAATGCTCCCTTGAGATTCAACGGCAGCGCAATCGCATCAAGAACTGCTTGCTGACCGCCGAAATAGTCTATACATCGTCTGTGCTCAGAATTTGCCTTAGCCTTCCGCGATCGCACTTTTGAATTATCGACGCCTGAGAAATGAAAAACATGCAGAAGAAACGTAGCGACAGTTGGAATTGCAGCAGCAAAAAACTGATCCTCAACAGTTCCCGTTGTGAATTCAAAAAAACTCCTAATCATCCTAGTATCCTCAACCACCAAATCATATTTCTGAGGGGTGTCCAAAGCATAGAAATACAACAAATCTGGGCGGGCGAAAACTAGTGCTGGATAGACATTTCCTTTCTCGGTCACGTAACCTCGATTGTTGTAGTGGTGCAATTTGTGGTTTGCTAACTTCTTAAAACTAAAGTCCGTAGCCGAAGTTTCGGTATGAATGTCCACCAAGCCAAAAGCGACCAGACTTTCCATAATTTCGATGAGTACTTCAACGTCATACCCAAAAACGATATGTGTACAGTAAATCAAGTCCCCACACGTGAACGATCCCTTTGACTTCGCAAGTTGGAGAAGCCTGAGCGCAGCTAGGCCATGCCAATTGTCAAGGGAGCCACTAGTTGTTTCAATTGGCCACCAGAACAGATTTGGAAAGACCATTCCACGGTCTCGATAGTTTGCTCTGCTCTTTTTTCCTTCTAGTGCAATGTACTGTTCCCTTGAGTTGAAGAATGGTCGCCCATTAAGTAACACGAACTGCATTATTCTTCTTTGAAATTCGGCCAAAGGTACGCCGTGCCTACTTAGCAAGCTTCTTCTGATAAAAAAGACTTTTACTACATTGTCGAGGTAGGCTCGAAGGTCGTTATCGAAAACAAATTTCAGAAGGTTGTCTTGGGACAGGCTTCTTTCGATCGTCTGAAGTCTGGGATCCACGCGCCCCTTCAGAGCGTACTTCAGTGCATCACGCGTGTTGTTTTCGATTGCTTCTGGGTAAATTTGAGTATCTCGCTTGATCTCGATCAAGATGGTTTCTAAAAAAGACTTTTCCTTTTCATCTGTAGCCGCTTCCAGCCTTTCTTCGGAAAACATGTTGCCATCACTCGCCGCCGACAGCTTCTTCATGAGAACTTCTTTTGCGGGCGGTGGAATAATGCGCCACTCCTGCAATTGGTCGTGATTATACTGCCAATTGAAGCCACTTGGGCTGGTATCATCGGAAGTGACGTGCCGAACTTCATGAATGGTTTCCGGTCGCGCCGCTAGAATCATTCGGCTTTGAGGACCGAATGCTCGCATTATTTTCTCGGTGATTATTGGGAATTGATCACAAGTTTTCTGATAGAACGTGTTTCGTTTCGTCCACGCGATATTGTCGATTCCATCAATAATGGAGATCGTCACTATACCCTGTGTTTCAAATTCCTTTGCTATTGCTGCCTTAACCTGCTCAAAAAGACCTTTTGTCTCTTTCGTCCATTGGGTGACGATACGGCTGACAATATCAACACTTTCATCCGCCTTTACAGGAGCTTGTTGTTTCGACTTAATGTATAACTCGACGCATTTTTCGACAGCTGAAGAATTCTTCTCAATCAGATTGTCGACTACCTGTCGAAAGAATGAGCTTGTGGTGATTGCTGAAAAATCACTTCCTGATCGATTGTGAATTTCTCCAGAATACCTTAGTAACACGTATATCGCATGCACCAAGTAATATCGCTCAAATAGATCCTTAACATCAACATTTTTATATTGCTGCCAAATCTTATAAACCTTCGTTGCATCAATGCGAAACCAGGTTGTATTCATAGTTTCTAAGGAACGTGTATTTTGCGTGAGCCAATAGTTCATGAACGCAGTCTTCCCAACTCCTCGTACTCCGCTCAACAAAATATACTTTGCAGCGTCAATGGAACCGTCGAAAGCAAAACCGCCGTCGGTCACTAAATTGGCGATGTTTGGCGTTGAGCCTAATCCTCCATGTATTTCTTTTACATGCGAAACGCCGACGTAAGTACCAGTAATCTTATCCACAGTCTTATCGTTGCTAGGGTTTGCGGGCACCCATCTACTCGTATGCTGGATGAACTTAAGGACCCTTGCCTCGTCGGGCGTTATCCTCCTAGCAACCACATCATCAGGAACAAGATCGACTCGCCCAGGGTTCGCAGACCTATGCCTCTTATTGATCTCGTATATTGGATTTGCAACGCTGTTAACTCTTCTCCCCACGCGGTCAAGCTTAAGACGTAGAAAGTCGTTAAGTACTCCTCGTGCTTCATCAACATCCATATTTGTTACCCTACTTGCTAATTAAAATAGATGTTGGCCACGGTTTTGAGTTCACTCTGCCAAGAGATCAGATCTCCTTCATTGGGGAAGTTGGAAACCTCTAGATGATCGAACAAGTCGGATCCACCTGATCTATCTTTTGATATCAACAGAGAAGCTGAGCCAATTTTTCTGAATAAGTCTTCTAAATCATCATCGATAAACTCACGAGCTGAAACGTCTCCAAGAATTTCAACAAGTTTCGGATCCATCCAATTTCTACGCGCGTTCTCGTTATTCTGCCGACTTGTGATGAACACAACATATGCAGAAATTGCCCCGCTGAATATGACCGCGAGAGATGCAATACCTGCAGTTATAAACGCACTATTGCCTTGCGGAAATTCTTGAATGCGAAGTGAGAGCTCACACACACCGCTAATGCATAGTTCTTCCATAGATACTCCTCGTAAAACCAAAATAACAAAACAAGAAGACAAAACAAGGAGCTTCTTTGCATAGCATCAAACAAGCTTGCCAGCATTGTAGGCGGCCCATACTCTGAATTCGATAAGACTTGATGTTGCTGTTGCAACGTATGATGCATCCCAACAAGCAGAAACCACAAGAAGCGACTGAAGGGAATCGAAAGCCTATGGCGAGCCTAGAAAGAGCCCGACTCCCCAGCACGCATCACCTAAGTCATTGATTTTATGGTGCCTACACGGACTCGAACCGCGGACCTACTGATTACAACTTTTGCGTCTCCGTCAACAAGAGCCCGAGAAAATCATCTAACGCCTGCTGCGCCGCAGCCATCTCTTCCTCATAGCTGTGCCGATTATATACTGCCGCAACGCCGCTGACCGTCCCAGATACATGGTTCAACAGCCGCTCCGTCACATGGATTGGCGTCGCTAGCTTGGCATGAGCCGTGGCGAACGTTCGACGTAGGTCATGCAATGTGAAGTGGGGTAGTCCGGTTTTTATAAGCAACCGCCGATGCGCCCGCGACCAACCACAAAATGGCTGATCTGAGTCGGGATCACCAAACACGAATTCATCATGCGTTTTGGGGCGGTCGAGGATTTGAATGCCAAAGCTGCCCAGTGGTACGGCGTGACCACGAGAATTTTTGGTCCGGTTTGGCGAAAAATGCAGCCAGCCATCCGAAATCTCATCCCAGCGCAACCCAGCGATCTCACCCCGTCGCTGTCCAGTCACCAAAAGCAAGCTCACAATTGCACAGTAACGGTCAGTCTGATCGAGCGTGTAAGATAGCAGCGTCGTTATTTCTTCGTCAGATAGCACCCTGTCCCGCGACATTGCTTTATGTGGTCGCTTCAGGCTTGAAAGGGGATTGGCTGCAACATACTGCCGTCGGACCGCCCAGTTAAAGAACACCTTGAAGGTGGTGAAGCCATAGTTGCGGCTGGAGGGGCTGGCGGTGAATCGCTCAATGGCCTGCATGATTGTACGCTGATTGATCTCGGATATCGGCCCGTTAAGCTTGATGCCATTTAGATAAAGCAGATACCCCTCAAGCGTACTGGGGCGCAGACGGCTATGGCAATCAGCCAAATACGTCCGCAGAACGTCTTGATAGTCATATGCATTGGCGTCACTTGGGCTGGTGGCTTGGCTCGCAAGAAATAATTTTGCCTGTTTGCGGGCGTCCCCCAGCGAGATGGTAGGGTATCGGCCAATGGTCTTTAGCCGCCGCTTGGGGCCATACATCACCACGTATGACTTGCTCTTAGCTGAGCACCGGACACCGAAACCAGGAGTGGTTAGATCCCAGTGAGTTGTCTGCCCGTTGTGTGGGTGTCCAAGCTTCCGAATGCTAAGGTCAGTCAGTCGCAGCTTCATTTTAGTCTCTATTTAGTCGCCTAAATCACGTGCATAAGGGTGGTTTTCAGTGAGTAGCTATGTTCAGTCAATTTTGCTAACTGACATATTTATAAAGGAAAATATGCACTTTTGACAAGCTATGATCAAAACGATTATTTGACTACGAATCAAGGGGTCGGGGGTTCGAATCCTCCCCAGTCCACCAAAGAATTCAAAGGCTTGGCTAGAAATAGCTAAGCCTTTTTCTTTTCTAGTCTCTTTTTGGCCTCGTAAATGTGATGTGTATACATGCTGTGGTATGGGCAGACATGAGAGGGGTTGTGCTTGCTACATCACGCTGAACAACTTGATCGACAACCATAAGCTGCTAGCCTGTCCACTCCTCGGGGAACTTGTCTTAACCCGAGCATCGCGATGCTCTTCTATCTAGGAGATATCGTGATGAGGATACTTTCAAAACGCCAGATCAAGGAGTTGGTCTTGTACTCACCGCAACACATCGCACGTCTGGAGAAGGCAGGCCTATTCCCCAAGCGGGTACAGCTGGGCCCGAACCGCGTGGGTTGGGTAGAATGTGAAGTGCGGGAATGGCTCGAAGTACGGCTTGCGCAACGTGAAGTACTGAACTGAGACTCCTGAAAGGGAGCTGGGTGGCTGGGGTTGCAAACCTGGTCACCCGATTATTTCCTTTGAGAGGTCAAAATTCTTGGTGGGACGTGTCTAGATGTCCGCCGCACTAGTACCGATGACAATGGTAATCCCCCCATTTTTAGCGGGGCGCGGTCGTAGAACTCACGCGGCCATTTTCAGTTTCATGGCAGGTGTAATACCGCCGATGCCCATATTCGGGCGATCATTGTTGTAAGTCCACAGCCATTGCGTGGCGAAGTCCTGTGCCTCCTCTATGTTTTCAATATTGTGTTGGTCCAGCCATTCGTGCCGGACTGTGCGGTTGTAGCGCTCAATGTAGGCGTTCTGCTGCGGCTTTCCGGGTTGGATGTGCTGGATGGCAATGCCTTGTTTCTCAGCCCATTCCAGCAGCTTGCCACTGATATATTCAGGGCCATTATCAACCCGAATTATTCCTGGTTTTCCACGCCACTCGATGATCCGGTTCAGGCTGCGGATGACCCTTTCGGCAGGGAGAGAAAATCGACCTCGATGCCAAGCCCTTCGCGGTTAAAGTCGTCCAGCACGTTCAACAGCCGAAATGCACGACCATCCATTGCCCGGCAGTGGTTTGTTTGCAAACCATGAGAGGGGCCGAGACGATCCGCCATGAAATCCATAGACCACGTCATGTTCGGCGCGTCCGGCACTGCCAATGCATCGGGCTTGTCCCGCTTCAGGCGTTTGCGAGGCTTAATGCGCAGATTCAGTTCCTGTTCGCAGTAGATGCGGTAAACGCTTTGTGGTTCCACGGATGGCCCTGCACATTGCGCAGATGCAGGAAACATAGCCCAAACCCCCAGGTCCTCCGGGCGGTCGTCAGCCCAACTAGCAGATCGGAGATCTCTTCGTTCTCGTCGCTCAAGAGCGGACTGTAACGATAGCAGGTCTCACTCACGCCAAAGGTGCGGCAGGCCAGCGCAATGCTGACACCGTGTCGCGCCACCGCGTTCTCGGCCAGACCCCGACGCAGGGCTGGCCGATTACACATTGGGGCAGGAAATGAGCGATCGGAACTTACCGCTAGATGCGCAAAAGGGATGGTCGCAAAACCTTGGTCACGAAAAATTCACCACAACCGTTTCCAGCTATCTGCCCGTTTCTACGCAACAGCCGGGGCAATTGATCAAAGGGCTGGATTTGACATGAATGCCTTTGCACTGTGCAGTCATTGTCGAAACGAGAACTACGGGTTTGATAAGCCTTTAAATTCATAGGCCACTTCAAATGGATATATTTGAGGAATTTGGGCGGTTCGTTTGCAAATTAGCGGAGTTGAATAAGCGTTGACTTGAGTCCGTCGGAAGCACAATGGATACTGCGCAATCCTTTGCGATTGAATTGACTGAACCGGATGGCGGGTTTTTGTTCCCCTAAAACTGCGTTACGCAAGCGCTAATATGGCTCTGGGTTTTTCAACGCAAGAATTGCATGCGCTTTCATCTAAACAATTAGAACAAAAATGCATCGTTTGGCAGTTCCAACAAATCGATTCCAGCCAAGATGATGCTATCATCTCCAGCGCTAATGATCAGGCCAATCTGATCCTCCACAATGGTCAAATCGGAATTTACTCCAATACCGGGGTGGCTTTGAAAGCTTAGTCGATCACCCTGAAGCGCATTGAAGTCGGTGATGACGTCTTCTCCCCAATTGGCTTCAAATACAAAGGTATCTCCGCCCGATCCACCTGTGAGAACGTCGTTTCCTGTCATGCCGTTAATGATATCCGCACCGCTGCCCGCACGGATACTATCGTTTCCTGCACCTCCTCCGAGTAAGTCCGAGCCTCGTTCACCAAGCAAAACATCCGCACCACTGCCTCCCAAAATCATATCGGAACCATCACCGCCACGCAGGAAATCGATTCCCCGTCGCCCGATCAAGTTGTCGTTCCCATCTTGCCCGATCAGCCAATTGTTCCCATCGTTTCCGTACAAAGTGTCCGCGAAACTTGTGGCGTAAATGACTTCAATTGATGTGAGCTGGTCTCCTTCGGCGCCACCACTTTGCCCTGCATAGCGGTTCAAATTAATGTCAATTCCTCTGTCCGCTGCGTCGTAGGACACTTGGTCACGCCCCGCCTCTCCAGAAAAGTTCTCTGCTGCGAAAGTTGCTATAAAAGCATCATTGCCCTGCGTTCCAAAGACCATCGTGCCAGTTATAAGGGGTTCCGCAGGCAGCTCGTTGTCAGATATTGTATCGACGGTAAGGACGCGCACATTGCTCCCTTCGAAGCGATTGTCGGAAATGGTTAGGCCGCTCCCATTATGGCGAATGCTCAATACAGCATCGCCAAAAGCATCGCGGAACGTATTTTGTGCAATCACAATGTTATCAACGGTGCGATTGTAGGCAGTCGCTATCGCCGCGTAATCGGAACCGACGCCGCCTACACCGACGAGCGTGTTGCCATAGACACTGACATCCCCTGCGCTCAGATAGATACCTGCAAAAGTATCCCCCAAGGTATAGCCATAGGTAGGATCAACGCCTTGAGCATCTCGCGTGTTGATTATCGTATTACCGGAAATTATTGCACCAGTTCCAAGGGGCGGCTGCGTATCAGGGTTGGTCACGGTGCTACGGCCTTTTATCGCAATTGCACCCTGAGATTGGCCAGCGTCAGTTAGGGTGTTTCCCGCAATCACGACTGCAGTGCCCTTCACATAGATCGCTTCTGAATCCTGTCCTGTCCGGTTGTCGGTCCGTGTGATCACGTTGTCGCTGATATCAACGCCGCGTCCGCCAAGCACCATGATCGCATTGATGTTTTGACCATCTGCACGGTTATCGTGGATATCGGTAATCGTATTGCCTGAAACTGTGATTGGTCCGGTGTTTTGTTGCGCGACATACGAATTGCGCCCAAGTTTAATACCACCGACCCCGATGCCAACGCCAAGACCTGTTGATGCGTCGATATAGCTGCTGGGGTCCATATTTGAGATGGTATTGTTGGTGAGCGATGCCGTTCCGAGTGCCGCTGCGACGACCAAGGCATTCCAGCCTCCTTCAACTTGATTGTCAGCAAACACAAACGAATCTACGCGCTGCGTGTTGTCCTTCATGACGACAAAAACGGGCTGCATCACGTTGTCGACAAAGGTCGAACCCCGTATCGAGATAACGTCTATCGACCCTGTCAAGGTCACGCCTGCGTCGGGATAAATAGTGGGGTACTTTGTTTCTAATTCATCTACGCCATAAACGGCATAGCGCACGTTGCTGACGACGGCACTTTCTAACGCGATACCTGCATCATTGAGAATGAAACCATCATTGCCACCAAAATCGATCTCCGCGCCTTCTGAAAAGACGATTTCTACGGTTTCAAACACGTCAATATTGGCGGCGTTATGTAAACCCGATTCCGCTTGGACAAAGTATTCATTGCTGGCTGCGGCCGCAATCGCGGCTTTCCAGGCCGCTGTATCGTCGAGACCGTCATCAACGATTGCACCAAACATTGCTGGAGATAATGCGCCATCGACGGGCACCCAAAATTGCCCAGTTGCATCTGCAAAACCACGCGCATCTTGAGATCGCTCAAAAGACGACCCCGCGACGGAAACAGAGGACACTTCCGATGCAACGGTCGTTGTCGAAAGGTCTGCTAGGGTCACAAATGAGATATTCACTACGTATTTCCAAACGATGCTCGACTGATCAAACCAAGTGTTTGTTATATCAGACTAGTCGAAAATTAGTGATTCAAATCATGCTATCGCGAAAGGTATGGTAATTCCCAATAAAACTGGTGGTGTTTGAAAGTAAAAGTTTTTATCCTCAGGGTTTTTCCGTCGACCTGTTCTGATCAACTTGTTCAACGCAAACGATATCAAAATGATTTATGCTCAACAGTTTGGTGAAGATGTGATTAGGCGGTGTTTTCCTGTTGCTTGAACTCGACTTAGAGCTCAGCAACTTGAATTGCTTTGGGCAGCTGATTTGTGCTGCGAAGATTTCTCCATTTATTCTTGCCTGACATCAACAGCCTAACGCGCATTTTTAGAGCGGTATTGCGGATCAGGGACCCTTTTGTTTTGTGTGTCTAGTTGCGGACGGTTTGGATGCAATAAGAGATGAACTACAGCACGTTGGTTTCACTCTGAACAGTGGTTTTAACAAAGTCAGCAGATCAGTCGTCGTGGGTGCAGAAGCCGTAATGGGCGCAATTGACAAACGAGACAGAGATGATTGATCCGCTTGATAACATCCAACGAAAGCGAGAAAGGCTGCCAGGAGTTCAAGATACTCTGAAACAGTTTGGCACGAGACCGGTTCGATAGGGACAATTAATCTCAAGGCCTCCGCCCGAGCTGGATGAGGCTTGGGATTAAGACGCATCGTTGCTGTCACCACACCATCAGGACCTGACCCGCACCATGGCGGGGTCATAAGGCGATCTTTCACACACCACCGCCCCGACACGCCGCCCCAAGACATCAACCTCGACACGGGTGCCAATCTGCGAAAACCCCTGTTCAACAAAGCCGTAGCCAAGATTTTTGCCAACCCTGTGCCCATAGCCACCCGATGTGATTGTGCCCACGACCCTGTCCCCATCCATCACCGATGCACCACCATGCGCCGGCGCATGATCCTGCTCCAGACACAGGGTCACCAGACATTTTTCGGGGGGTGACTTGCGCCGCTCCACCACTGCTGCCTTACCGACAAAATCGACCTTATCCATCGCCACAAACCGGTCCAACCCAGTCTCGAACGGGTCAAACTCGGTCAGAATATCGGCCTTCCAATGCAGGTATCCCTTCTCCAGCCGCATCGCATCCACCGCATCGGCCCCAAACAGCCCAAGCCCGTGTGCTTGGCCCGCCTCGCGCAGCGCGGTATAGGCGGCATATAGCTGCGCATTGGGCACATGGATTTCATAGGCCTGCTCGCCCGAAAAACTGACCGACATCACGGTCGCGGGTGCAAAGCCAATGAAACACTCGCGCACCGACAACCATGGAAACGCACCAGCCGACCAATCGGCGCGGCTGACCGCCTGCATCACATCGCGCGCTTTTGGTCCAGCCAGCACAAGTATGGTCATCTCATTGGTCAGCGATGTTATCTGCACATCCTCGCCTGCGCCAATATGTCCGGTCAGCCAATCCATATCATGGTATTCCGACGCCGCCGCCGACCCATACCAGATGCGCGCAGGACCACGATCAGAGGTAGGGATATTGGCAATCGTGGCCTCGCCCTTCAGCATCCCGTGGTGGTTCAATAAATACCCCAAGCCCACGCGACCCGCACGCCGCGGCAGCTTGCCGCAAATCATCCGGTCCAGAAAATCTGCCGCATCCACACCGGTTATCTCAAAGCGGTTGAACCCGTTGACCTCGGTCAGGCCAACTGCGTTTTGCACTGTGGCAACCTCTGCCGCGACAATGGGAAAACTCTCGTCAAAGTGAAACCCGTGCGTGACCTGAAAATCGGGTGTTGGTTTGAAAAACGCGGCGCGTTCCCAGCCATTGACGACGGTAAACTCGGCACCCTCGGCCGCCAGAACCGGCGTCAGCGGCGTGGTCTTGGCCATGCGCCCCGCTGGGCGATGCTCATTGGGGAAATGAAACCGGAATTCGTTCTGGTAATCCTCGATCGCCTTCAACGCCGTGAACTCCACATTGGCATGACCGGTAAAGCGGCGCGGATCGATGCACCATGTGTCATAGCAGGCCTCGCCCTGCACGATTTGCTGCGCCAATAGCCAACCATGCCCGCCGCCCTCGCCCAGCCCCGCGCGCAGGCCAATGATGCAATAGGCATTACGCTTGCCCGGAATAGGCCCCACCAAAGGCGCCCCATCAATGGTATAGGTAATCGGGCCGTTCACGATGGTTTTGATGCCCACCTCGGTCAGCGCAGGCATCCGGGCAAAAGCACCCTCAAGCACATCCGTGATCCGGTCCAGATCGTCGGGACACAGCGCATTCACAAAATGCGGATCGATGCCGTCCATGCCCCAAGTGCGGCAGTCCTGTTCGTAAAATCCCACCAGCAACCCGTTCTTTTCCTGACGGCAATAATAGTCGCTGATCGGACAGCGCAACAGCGGCATCCGGTGCCCCGCATCCACAATCGCGGGGATATCATCGGTGACAAAATACTGATGCTCCATCGACATCACAGGGTGGTGCACCCCCATCATCGCCCCCACCTCATTGACGCGGTAACCGCAGGCATTCACCACGATCTCGCAGGCGATATCCCCATGTTCGGTATGCACCGTCCAACTGTCGTCTTTGTGCTGGGTCAATCCGGTCACAGGCGTGTTGCGATACACCTCTGCGCCCGCCTTGCGTGCCCGTCGCGCCAAAGCCTGACACAGGCTGGCAGGATCAATATCACCGTCACTTGCATCCCACAGACCGCCCAGCAGGTTATCGGTGGAAATGAGCGGATGCCGGCGCGCACATTCCGCCGCATCCAGAATTTCAAACTCAACCCCCATGCCGCGCGCCATCGACGCAAAATGGCGGTAACCGTCCATCTGCGCTTGGGTATTGGCCAGCCTGATACCCCCATCACCGTGATTATAGCTGACCGGATAATCGGGGTCATCTCGCAGCTCTTTATACAGATTGATCGAATGCGACTTGAGCCCAACCATGGTCTGGTTCATGCCAAAATTGGTGACTTGTGCCGCCGAATGCCATGTCGTGCCAGACGTCAGCTCGTTGCGCTCCACCAACACAACATCGCTCCAGCCCTCTTGCGTCAGATGATACAACGTCGAACAGCCGGCAATCCCGCCGCCAATAACAACAACCCGTGTCTGCGATTTCATAACATGCCCTCATATCTGCCGCCAAAAAGATCAAGAAATCCGCCCACCGGTCAATGCGGTAGTCACACTTCCCGATAATTCGGAAAAATATTCCGAAAATACCACATATCACATATTTCAATTGCGCCACGCCCTCCGGCGCAGTCCTGTGACACAGATGCACTGACATTGAAGGTCACAGATGGCGCAAGTCCCCGCAAAACCAACCCGATCAGGTCGTAAAGCACGCCACGCGCACCACGCGGCCCCGCTTGCGGTCAACCCCGCCCCTGCGGGTGCAGCAGGCGGCGCCTATAAACCGCTGTCAGAGGCGGACTTACAACAGATATACGACACAGCACTGCGGCTCTTGGCCGAACTGGGCATGGGCGAGGTGCCCGCGCGCCTGACGGCTGACCTGCTTGCGGCGGGCGGCGTCGATCTGGGCAACAACAGGATCGGATTGCCGCGTGCGATGGTCACAGGGGCACTCAACACGGCGGCAAAAGAATTTACACTTTATGGTCGCGACCGGACCCGCGACATCACCGTGGGCGGCGACCGCGTCTATTTCGGCACTGGCGGTGCAGCTGTCACGACGCTTGATCTCGACACCGCACGCTACCGGCCATCCACCCTTGCCGATCTGCACGACTTCACACGGTTGCAAGACACGCTCGATAATGTGGCTTGGTTCACGCGCTGCTGCATCGCGACCGACGTGCCCGATATGTATGATCTGGACGTCAACACCGCCTACGCGCTGATGCGCAACACCACCAAACCGGTGGCCACCGCCTTTACCGTCGCGGCCCATGTTGATCCGATCGTGCGCATGTTCGATATCGTCGCGGGTGGCGTCGGTGAATTTGCCAAACAGCCCTTCGTCAAGGCGCATATCAGCCCCGTGATCTCTCCGATGCGCTACGGCGAGGATGCGGTGGATGTGGTCTATAAATGCATCGAACATAACATCCCGATGTCCTGCATCACCGCCGCCCAAGCCGGTGCCACCGCCCCCGCGACCTTGGCAGGCTTTCTCGCGCAATCGCTGGCTGAAACCTTGGCAAGCCTCGTGATGGTCAACGTCATCTCGCCGGGGTTTCCGATGGTGTTCTCGAACTGGCCGCTTGTGGTGGACCTGCGCACAGGGGCCTTTGCGGGCGGCAGCGGGGAGACTGCGGTGCTCAATGCGGCCTCGGCGCAACTGTCCAACTGGCTGGGTCTGCCCTCCGGTGTTGCCTGCTCGATGACCGACGCCAAAGCCATCGACGCGCAATACGGCGTGGAAAAAGGCATGACCAGTCTGGCCGCTGCTTTGGCAGGTGGCAACCTGATCTATGAAAGCTCGGGCATGACCGCGGCCCTGCTCGGGGTCAGCTTCGAGGCCTTCATCCTTGACGATGAAATGCACGCGATGACTTACCGCGTTTTGCGCGGCATCGAAGTCAGCGATGACAACCTCGGCTTTGACGCGATCTGCGCATCGGTCTTGGGCGACGGGCATTTTTTGGGGGCAGTGGCCACCTATCAGGCGATGGAGCGCGACTATCACTACCCCAAACTCGCCGACCGTGCCCAGCCCCGCGTTTGGGCGGAAGAGGGCGCATTAGACGCTTGGGCGCGGGCAAAAACCGTTGCAAAACAGGTGCTTGATCGCCACCATCCGACCTACCTGAGCGCCGCACAAGACGCGGACATCAGGGCGCAATTCAATATCCTGACCTAATTCTCCTGCGAAATCAGCCGGTAACTTCCCGCCAGCCACGGATACATATCGACAATGGGACCAATCGTTTGGGCCGACAAATGACTGCGTAGCGCGGTCGCCACAACCTGCGCCAAATCGTCCAGATGCGGCTCTGCTACAAACATCGAAATCGTGCGGGCAAAGCTTTTCTTGGGCAGCGGCAGTAACCGGACCTGCGCCTGAAACCGCCTGCTGCGGGCATAATTACTCGGCGTCGTAATCGCCCAGCCGCTACCCCTCGCCACCAGCGACATAATCGACGACGTGCTGTCCAACTCAAAGGTGTTTTCCAACGGCACGCGCATTCGGGCCAGTTGTGCCTCGATCAGCGCCCCCATAATCTGTGACCGCATATAGCGCAAAAATGGCAACCCCGACTGCCCCGCCATACAGTCCTGCGCCGTCACATCCGACGCGGCAGGCACCGCAATCACAAACGGATCTCGCAACACCGGATATTCGCGCACCTCGTCCAACGGCACCTGCGGTTGGGTGGCAATGCCAATGTCCACCTCGCGTTTGCGCAACATATCCAGAATGTCGTGACTGACGCGGGTATAATGGGTGAAACGGCATTTCGGCAGCATCGTGGCTAACAATTGGGTAATCTCCGGCCCGATATCGCTTTCAAAATCCTCGATCATGGCAAACCGCAACCGCGCAAGATTGCTTGGTGCTGCCTGCGTGACATCGCGGGTCGCCTGCGCCGAGAGGTCAAGAATATCCTCGGCATAGCGCAGATAAACCACCCCCTGCGCGGTCAAAACCATCGGGCGGCAGCCATGATCGACCAGCGCGATACCCAAATGCTTTTCCAGACACTGCACCTGATGCGACACCGTGCTGACCGATAATCCGGTTTGCTGTGCTGTCGCCTGCACCGACCCGCAATGCGCCAGCGTGCGAAACGTGGTCAACCACTTCAAAGAGGGATGCGCATGTGCCATTCGCGCCAGTAAAAGTCTTCTTTGCGCAAAATGATAGACGCAATTTCACGCCGCGCACCATCGCAGCACCACAAGACCGGTTTACCACACCCATCTGTGTGTTTATCGATGTTATCAGCACCTTGGAGAGGCCCGACATGAAACGCTCACGCATCAACGACATCATGGCCGAAGCGGACGCCATGATCCGGCACCACGGTTTTCGCCTACCGCCCTTTGCCCATTGGACGCCGGACGAATTTATGGCCAACAAAGACATCGCTCGCGGCGTCATCACGGCGCGCAACGGCTGGGACATCACCGACTACGGCGCTGGGCGCTACGATGAAATGGGCCTGTTCCTGTTCACCCTGCGCAACGGGCGTCAGGCCGATTTGGCGCGCGGCGGCGGCATGTGCTACGCCGAAAAACTGCTGATCTCGAAACAAGACCAGCTTTCGCCGATGCACACCCATGTGCTGAAAGCCGAGGACATTATCAATCGCGGCGGCGCGACATTGGTGATCGAACTTTTCGGTTCCGACGATCAAGGTAACTTTGCTGACGACAAAGGCGGCACCGTCTATTGCGACGGCATCCGGCGTGACTTTGCGGCAGGCGAAAAACTGAAATTTGCGCCCGGCGAAAGTGTCACCTTGATGCCCGGCGACTGGCACGCGTTCTGGGGCGAGGGCGGCGATGTGTTGATCGGCGAAGTCTCGACCGTGAACGACGACGAGACCGACAATATCTTCCGCGAACCGATCGGCCGCTTTGCCCATATCGAAGAGGACGCAGCCCCCACGCATCTGCTGGTCAGCGACTACCGGACATGGCTGACGTAGCCGAAACCCCGCGCGCATTTTTGACGCGGCTGTTCATGGCCGCCGTTGCGCGTGCAGACCCGATGATCTGTCTCTCGGCCCATCTGCCCCCGCGGCCATCAGGGCGGCTGGTCATCATCGGCGCAGGCAAGGCCAGCGCGCGCATGGGCGAAGCACTCGAGGCGGTCTACGGCCCCAGTGACGGGTTGATCATCACCCGCTACGGCTATGCGCGGCCCTGCGCGGGCATCGAAATCATCGAGGCGGCACACCCCGTCCCCGACGCCGCAGGGGTCGCCGCCACCCGGCGAATGCTTGATCTGGTCCGCGACCTTGGACCCGATGATCAGGTCATCGCACTGATATCGGGTGGTGGTTCTGCCCTGCTTTGCGCCCCCGCTCAGGGCCTCACGCTTGACGATAAGAAAACCCTCAACGCCGCATTGCTCGGCTCGGGGATGCCCATTTCGCAAATGAATATTGTGCGCAAACAGGTCTCGGCGGTCAAAGGCGGCAAACTGGCAGCCGCCGTGCATCCGGCCAAACTGCTCACACTGACCATCTCTGATGTGCCCGGCGACGACCCCTCCGAAATCGCCTCGGGCCCGACCGTCGGCAACACGGCTACAGCGCAAATGGCCTTGGCCGCGCTTGCGCAGTGGCAGGTCCGCTTGCCCGATCACATCGTGCAGGCGATCACAAACGCACCGCCACCCCTGACACCGCAAGACCCGCGCGTCGCCGCCGCGCAAACCCGCATCATCGCGGCCCCGGCACAATCTCTCGCCGCCGCCGCCGATCTGGCAACAGGCATCAACGTCCGCAATCTGGGTGATGCTATCGAGGGCGAAGCGCGTGATCTGGGGCGCGCGCATGCCACGCTTGCCATGGACATCGCCGCCGAAAACCACCCCCACCCGATCCTGCTGTTGTCGGGCGGCGAATGCACGGTCACGCGGCGCGGCAACGGCGTCGGCGGGCCAAATGCGGAATATGTGCTCGCCGCAGGTAACGCCCTCGACGGGCACCCGCGCATCCATGTGTTGGCCTGCGATACCGACGGGGTCGACGGCGCCGCAGAGGTCGCAGGCGCCTACGCCGGTCCCGATTTACCACAGCTTGCAGCGACCAGAGGGATCAGCATCGCCGACGCTCTCGCTCAAAATGACGCGCATGGGTTTTTTGCCAAAATCGGCGGACAAATCATCACAGGACCGACACTGACCAACGTCAATGACTTTCGCGCGCTGCTTATTTTACCCGCGCACTTGCGCTAACCGATACTCACAACTCGGCACCGGCCCGTCTTTCCTGCCAGCGCAAAACAGCCCTAGCACCAAGCGCCGCAATCGGGCGCGGCGGCAGTTTTGACGGTTCCGCCTGTGCCGTGGCGCGGGCCAACTCATCACTCCATGTTTGCGTCGCCAATTCCGCCGCCAACATCCCCGTCAAGGTGCCGCGCGTCGTGCCCAACCCGTTCTGACAACACGCCGAAAACAACCCGTTATCCAGTTCGCGCACCACATTGACATTGTTGCGACTGAGGCAAAGCCTGCCACCCCAGCGATACTGCATATCAACATCACCCAGCATCCCAAAACGCGCCCGAAACGCGCGGTCATGGTCTCGGGCCACCTCCATAATACGGCGCTGATCTACCTCCATCGACGGGTCAAAGGTAAAGCGGTTTCGCACCACAATACGGTCCCCGTCTGCGGCCCTGATCCGGCGCACGGTCGTGCCCATCGGATCGGCGGGGGTCAGACCCCAAACCGGTTCGCCCCCCAATGCCGCCCGCTCGTGCGCGTGCAACACACGGGTCATCGAGGCATATGTAAAGACATGCATCAACTGGCCCTTGAGATACCCGAAACTGTTCAAATGCCCGTTGACGGCCAGAATAACCTTGGGCGCTGCCACCGATCCTGCGGGTGTTTTGGCGTGCCACTGCCCGTGCTTGCGCAACTGCGTCACAGGACTGTTCTCAAACACCTGCACGCCGCGCGCCGCAAGCCCTGTTGCCACCCCGCGCACAAACGCGGCAGGTTGGATCACGGCAGTGCCCGCAGTGAACAACCCGCTTTGATAATACGCGGTGCCCGTCAACTTGCGCATCTCCGCCGCATCCAGCATCCGCGCAGACTCTCCCATCCGCTCCAGATGTCGGGCATAATCGCGGTTGTGACGGTCACCCTTTTCGGTGGCCGCCGCATTGATTTTGCCGCAGCGTGCAAACACATCGTCATCCAACCCGAAATCGGTGGCCATCTGGGCGGCAAAATTTATGGCGTGCCGGTTGTCAGCGGTCAGCACCACGTCTTTTTGCAACGCACCGCCGTAATCCGACGACGCAAGATCATGCGGCAGATCAATCATAAAACCCGAATTGCGACCCGCAGGCCCCTCGGCCACACGGCTGGCTTCCAGCACAACAATCCGGTCGGACGGGCGTAGCTGTGACAACCGCCGCGCCGCGGCAAGCCCCGCAAATCCCGCGCCAATCACAATCCAATCGGCCTTGATGTCACCCTGCACCGTGCGCGCAGGGGCCGCGTCCGGCAACAGACAATTCCATGCCGCAGGGCCGGGATCGACAGGCAGTTGGCTGACATTGATCGTGGTCATTTAATGGTCCTGATTAAGCGCATCAGTGACTGGTATTTCGCGCTCTCGCCGCGCAATATAATCCAGCAATTCATCATTCACCGCCACATCCAGCTTTGGCTCCTCATATTCACCCAGCAAGGTGCGCACACGGCCCAATGCGCGCTCGTTAATCTCGACCGATCCATCAGCCTGCCACTGCTCGACCGAATTATTGTCAAACAACTCGGGCATGAAAAATGCCTTTTGGAAATTCTCAAGCGTATGCGGATGGCCCAGATAATGCCCCCCCGGACCCACATCCCTCACGGCTTGCATAGCAGCGTCAAAATCGTCCCAATTCACACCTTGGGCCATGCGATATCCCATGGCACATTGCTCGGCATCGACCACAAACTTGGCCATCGAACAATGCATTCCCGCCTCGTTCCAGCCCGCCGAATGCCAGATATAATTGGCCCCCGACATCAAGACAGCCATTAGCGTCGTGGCACTTTCATAGCCCGCCTGCGCGTCAAACGTCTTGGACCCGCCCAGTGTATTGGACGTGCGCCACGGGACGTCATAAAATCGCGCCATCTGCCCGATCATCATGTTCATCAAACTGATCTCGGGGGTGCCCGCCATCGGCGCGCCGGACTTCATCGACACAGTGGCCAGATAGTGCCCGTAAATCGCAGGCGTGCCCTTGTTGACCACTTGGGTATAGGCCAGCGCACTTAGCGCCTCGGCGTTCAACTGCGCCACCGTGGGCGCGACACTGGCAGGAGTATTGGCCCCGCCCAACACAAACGGCGAACACAGCACAGGCTGGTTATAACGGGCAAATGCACGCATCGCGCCCAGCATGGTTTCATCCCACACCAGCGGCGAATTCCCGTTGCAGTTTCCGGTCACAACCGGATGGGTCATCATATAGTCTTTGCCAAATAGAATCGCGCACATCTCCAGCACATCCTCGGCGTTTTTGGGGCTGGTGGTCATGCCCATAAACGTCTTGTCGGAATGTTTCATCGACGAATAGGTGATGCGCAAATGGCGCTGACTGATCGGATGGTCATAAGGCTCGACAATATGATGCGCGCTTGAATGCATCGCGGGCAACATATGGCTTAACTTGTGAAAATTCGCCAAATCCTCCAGCGTCGGATTGCGGCGCACATCATCCAGATCGCGTAAAAACGGCGCACCGGTCATCGGCACAAAAATCGCATGATCCTTGCCAAAGGGCAGATTATTGGCCGGATTTCGGGCGTGATAGGTAAACGACGACGGGATAGACTTGATCAAGCCGCGCACCAAGGCACGGTCGAGATAGACCCTTTCACCGCGCACATCCGCGCCAACCCGCTTCCAATCCTCCAAGGCCACCGGATCGCGAAACACAACGCCCACCTGCTCCAGAATATCCATCGAGGCTGTATCAATCTGCGCCACACGCTCCGCCGACATCGGCTCCATCAACGGGATGCCGCGCTTGAGCGCAGGCAACATCGTGATATCGCGGGTCTGCCTTAACGCCGTGCGGGCACCGCGCCCGCGCCGGACCGAGCCTACTGCATCGACGCTCATGTGATGCGGTCCCCTTCGGCCGGATCAGTCAAGTCAATCCAGATCGTCTTGAGCTCGGTAAACTGGTCATGCGCATGAACACCATTGTCGCGACCGCCAAAGCCGGACTGCTTATAGCCGCCAAACGGCGTGGCAATATCGCCCTCACCATAACAATTGACCGTCACGGTGCCGGCACGAATTTCACGCGCCGCACGGATCGCCTGACGGGTATTGGCGGTAAAAACCGAGGCTGCCAGCCCGTAAACCGTGTCATTGGCGACCGCGATCGCCTCGTCATTGCTGGCGACCTCAATCACGCACAACACAGGACCAAAAATCTCGTCCCTCGCGCGGGAATCGTCCTTTTGAACCTCATAAATCACCGGCGACACAAACGGGCCTTCCCCCTTGTCAGCCTTGTCCAGAAAACCGCGCACCTTGGCGCAATGCTCGGCATCAATCAACGCGCCAATACGGGTCTTGGGGTCTAGCGGATCACCGGTGGTCCAATCGCGCAAGCGGGCCGCGATCTTGGCCAGCAACGGCTCTTTGACAGCTTTGTGCACAATCAAACGGGACGCAGCAGAGCAATTCTGCCCCGCATTCCAGAACGCGGCATTCACCACATGCTCGGCCACATGGTCAAGGTTTTCGGCATCATCAAACACCACCGCAGGGTTCTTGCCACCACACTCCAGCACGATCTTTTTCAAATTGCTGTCTGCGGCATAATGCAGGAACCGACGCCCCGTTTCGGTCGAGCCGGTAAAGCTGACCATATCCACATCCATATGACGGCCCAGCGGTTCGCCCACAGACGGCCCATCGCCGGGCAACACCTGAAACACCCCTCGCGGCACGCCCGCCTCATGGGCCAACTCGGCGATGCGCAAGGCCGTCAATGACGTCTGCTCGGTAGGTTTCACGATCACGCAACACCCCGCCGCCAGCGCAGGGCCGATTTTCCACGCCAGCATCATCAGCGGGAAATTCCACGGCAGGACCGCCCCCACCACGCCAATCGGCTCGCGCACAATCATCGCAATTGCATCGTCACCCGCGGGGCTGGTCTGGTCGTAAATCTTGTCGACCGCCTCGGCGTGCCACTTGATGCACTGAATGGTCTCGGGCACATCAATCGTCTCACAATCCAAAATCGGCTTGCCACTCTCAAGGCTCTCCATCACCGCCAACTCACGCCGATGACGGGTCATCAATTTGCACAGCCGGATCAACACATCCTTGCGCGCCGACGGATGCATCTTGGACCAATGCCCTTGATCAAACGCGGCTCGGGCCTTGCCCACGGCAAAATCCACATCCGCCGCACCGCAACCCGCAATCTCGACCAGAACCTTGCCCGTCGCAGGGTTTACCGTGTCAAACGCGGCACCTGTGCCCGCACGATACTTGCCATCAATAAACGCCGTGCGCGGAAATTCGATGTCGGCTGCAATCGCTTGGTATTCAGCTTGGGTCAAAAGATCGGTCATAGCGGCACTCCGGTAATGCTGGAAATGGTGGTGTTCATGGTGCGGATAACTTCAGCCAACTGGCGCTTGTCATCCTTATCAAGTGGTTGCAGCGGCCTGCGTGGCGGCCCCGCATCAATACCGCGCAAGGTCAGGCCATATTTGATGCATTGCACAAATTTGCCACCCTGCTCGAGCACACTCATCAGCGGCAACATCGCCGACATAATCGCACGGCCCTTGGTGAAATCCCCCTCCAGCGCACAGGCCTGATACAGCGCGATATGCGCCTCGGGGGCAAAGTTGGACCCCGCACAAACCCACGACCTCGCCCCCCATGCAAAGAACTCCAATGCCTGATCATCCATGCCACATGACATCGCAATATGCGGATAATCACGGGCAAGCATATGCACACGGTTGATGTCGCCGCTGCTTTCCTTGATGGCACAAAAATTAGGCGAACGCCCCAATCTGTCCAGCGTCTCCTCGTCCATATTCACCGACATACGACCGGGATAATTATACAGCATCACAGGCAAGTTCGCCGCGCGGTCCACCGCCAGCGCATGTAACGCGATCTCGCGGCCCGTCGGATAGGCATAGGGCGGCGTGGCGACCAACAATGCATCCGCCCCCGCAGCCTTGGCCGCCTGCGCATACATCACACTGTCCTCGGTGCGAATGGCACCCGTGCCCACAATCATCGGCACACGACCCGCGATCAACTCGGCACAGCGGGTCATCATCCACAGCCGCTCCTCGGTGGTCTGGGCATAATATTCACCGGTCGATCCGGCCACGATAATACCGTGCACACCCGACGCGATCAAATGCTCGACCGTCAGCGCCAAGGCCCCCTCGTTAACTGAAAAGTCGTCGTGATACGGGGTCACAATCGGGGTGTAGATACCTTCAAACTGCATTGCGGCGGTCTTTCATTGAAATCACATCAAGTGGGAGAGGATCAGGGCGCACATATTTTTCAAGCTGGTCTCGGGACAGGTCCCAGTGCTGCAACGTCAGATCAATCGCCAGCGCGGGCTCTTGCGCCTCAATGGCCGAAATCATCGCATCGTGCTGTGCAATCGCCTTGGCAATCCGCGCGGCATCGGCCTCGGACTGGGGACGGAAAAACGTCTGGCTGAACCTAGTATGATCAATCAACATGCGCTTGAGCGCAGCCATCAAATACGGGTTCTGGGCCATCTCGCCAATCTGCTGGTGAAACGCGTGGTTCAACAAGGCAACCTGCTCGGCGTGGTCACCTTTGATCGCCTGCACAAACTGGCGCTGGATCTGCTTTAGCTCGGCAATCTGCGCGCTGGTGCGGTTCTCGGCGGCCTGACGGGCGATGGAGCTATAGATCAGCGGCGCGGTCTGGAAAAACACGCGCAAGGCTGACACGTCCATCGAGGCCACCTTTGCACTGCGGTTTTCCTCTAGCCGGACGTAGCCGTCGCCTGCCAAACGGTGCAGGACCTCTCGCAAGGGCGTGCGTGAAATGCCGTATTCCTCCGACAGGCTCGCCTCATCCAGATCAGACCCGGGGGCGATATCCTGCGATAAAATGCGATTCCTCAAATCCTCTGCACAGACCGATTTTTTGTTTTTCGACATGGGCAATCTCCTTCACACACTTTGTATACAAATATTATACAAGATTCGTCAAGCGCACTGAAATCACAAGACTTGTAATCACTCCGGCTTGCGAAATACCCTCCCTCAACGGCGTCCCGCAAATCACCGCTCACCCCCAAAAGGAAATTCCAATGCTCAACAACGACCAACTGGCACAATGGGACCGCGAAAACTTCTTCCATTCCTCGACACATCTTGCCCAGCACGCGCGCGGCGAAACGCCAACGCGGGTCATTTCTTCGGGGAAAGGCGTTTATATCACCGACCGCGACGGGCGACGGATGCTGGATGCCTTTGCCGGGCTCTACTGCGTGAACGTCGGCTACGGACGCCCAGAGATCGCCGAGGCCATCGCCAAGCAAGCGCATGAACTGGCCTATTATCACGCCTATGTCGGCCACGGCACAGAGGCCTCGATCACCCTGTCGAAAATGGTCATCGACCGCGCGCCGGCCAATATGTCCAAGGTCTACTTCGGCCAAAGCGGCTCTGACGCCAACGAAACCAACATCAAACTGGTCTGGTATTACAACAACATCCTCGGACGGCCGCAGAAAAAGAAAATCATCTCTCGCTGGCGCGGCTACCACGGCTCGGGGCTGATGACCGGCTCTTTGACGGGGCTGCAATTCTTCCACAATAAGTTTGATTTGCCGCTGGCCAATGTGCTGCACACGCAAGCGCCTTATTACCTGCGCCGCGATGATCCCGACATGTCGCCCGAAGAGTTTTCCGCCGATTGCGCCGCCAAGTTGGAGGCAATGATCCTCGCCGAAGGGCCCGACACCATCGCGGCCTTCATCGGCGAGCCGGTTCTGGGCACCGGCGGCATCGTGCCTCCCCCTGCGGGCTACTGGGCCGCCATCCAAGCGGTTTTGCGCAAATATGACATCCTGCTGATCGCTGACGAGGTCGTCACAGGCTTCGGGCGTCTGGGCAGTAAATTCGGCTGCGACCACTACGGGATTGAGGCCGATATCATCACCATCGCCAAAGGGTTGACCTCCGCCTATGCGCCGCTGTCAGGCTCGATCATCTCTGACAAAGTCTGGAAAGTGCTGGAACAAGGCACCGACGAAAATGGGCCGATCGGGCACGGCTGGACCTATTCGGCGCACCCCATCGGGGCCGCCGCGGGCGTTGCCAACCTGCAACTTGTCGATGATCTGGGGTTGATTGACAACGCGCGCGTCAACGGGGCTTATCTCAACGCCGCCCTGCAAGAGGCGTTTCACGGGCATAAATACGTAGCCGAGGTGCGCGGCGAAGGCTTGATGGCCGCCGTTGAATTTGCCGCCAGCACATCCCCGCTGGCGCTCTTTGACCCCGCTCTCAAAATCGGCCCCGCGATTGTGGCCGCCATGGCCAAACGCGACGTGATCGCACGGGCCATGCCAGAGGGCGATATCGTCGGTTTTGCACCGCCCTTATGCATCACACAGACCGAAATCGACCACGTCATCGCCGTCACCAAAGATGCCGTGCATGAGGTCACCAGCTCCCTGTAACCCGCAACCCGCCCGCTTGAAAAAGGACAGACCATGGCGCAGCCAACGCTTTACTTTCGCCCCGCCGAATATGCCGCACGGATCAGCAAAACGCGGCACGCCATGCAAGCGGCGGGCGTCGAGGTCCTGATCGTCACCGACCCGACCAACATGAACTGGCTGACAGGCTACGACGGTTGGTCGTTCTATGTGCATCAATGCGTGGTGCTGGACCTGTCGGGCGACCCGATCTGGTTCGGGCGGGACATGGATGGCAACGGCGCGCGGCGGACCTGCTTCATGTCGCAGCAAAACATTATCGGCTACCCCGACCACTACGTGCAATCGACCCAAGCCCACCCGATGGACTACCTTAGCGCGCAACTGATCGACCGCGGCATGGGCACGGGTCACATCGGCGTTGAAATGGACAACTACTGGTTCACCGCCGCCGCCTACGCCGCACTGCAAAAACACCTGCCAGACGCCAAATTCCACGACACCACAGGGCTGGTCAACTGGCAACGGGCGGTCAAATCACCCACCGAGCTGGACTATATGCGCATCGCAGGCAAACGGGTCTCGGCGATGCACGCCCGCGTCTCTGACATCATCACACCGGGATTGCGCAAATGCGATCTGGCCGCCGAAATCTATGACACCGCCCTGCGCTACCGCGACGACATTGGCGGCGGTGACTATCCCTCTATCGTGCCGATGTTCCCCTCCGGCGCGGACGCCAGCGCACCGCATCTGACATGGGATGACACCCTGCTAAAATCGGGCGAAGGCACCTTCTTTGAGCTTGCAGGCGCCTGTCACCGCTACCACTGCCCGCTGTCTCGCACTGTGTTTCTTGGCAAACCCACCCAAACCTTTATCGACGCGGAAAAAGCCGTCCTCGAAGGTATGGAGGCGGGCCTTGCCGTCGCCCGCGCAGGCAACCTGTGCGAAGATATCGCCCACGCCTTTTTTGCCACCCTCAAGTCACACGGCATCGAGAAAAACAGCCGCGCCGGCTATGCGATCGGGTCCAGCTACCCGCCCGATTGGGGCGAACGCACCATGTCGATCCGCGACGGCGATAAAACCGTGATGCTCGAAAACATGACCTTCCACTTCATGACAGGGCTTTGGATGGACGACTGGGGCTTCGAGATCACCGAAAGCATTCGCATCACTGCGGACGGCCCCGAATGTCTGGCCGATGTGCCACGTCAACTGGTCGTAAAGGACTAGCCATGCACGCCACAATTCCCTTTGACCGCGACGGTATCCACCACGGCCACCTGCAACTGCCACATAGCCGCGATGACAGCGCTTGGGGCGCGGTGATGATCCCTGTGACCGTGATCCAGAACGGGGCAGGGCCCACGGCGCTATTGACAGGCGGCAACCATGGCGACGAATACGAAGGGCCCGTCGCACTGCACGATCTGGCGGCCACCCTGACACCTGACCAGATCACCGGTCGGGTGATCATCGTGCCCTCGATGAACCACCCCGCCTTCCTCGCAGGCACCCGCACATCTCCGATTGATATGGGCAACCTGAACCGTAGCTTCCCGGGCTCGGCCACAGGCACCGTCACCCAGAAAATCGCGGCCTATTTCCAGACCACTCTGGTGCCTCTTGCCGACATCGTTCTGGATTTCCACTCGGGCGGCAAAACCCTCGACTTTGTGCCCGTTGCCGCCGCACATCTGCTGGATAACGCGGACCAACAGGCGGCTTGCGTGGCAGCCATGACCGCCTTCAACGCGCCCTATTCGGTCATGCTGCGCGAGATCGACAACGTGGGCATGTATGACACGGCAGTCGAGGACATGGGCAAAATCTTCGTGTCGACCGAACTTGGCGGCGGCGGCACGGCCACAGCGCGCTCCATCGGCATCGCAACCAAAGGGCTGCGCAACCTGCTGATCCACGCGGGTATCCTGCAGGGCACATTGGACATATCTCCTACTACTTTCATCGACATGCCCGAGGGCGAAAGCTTTACCTTCGCCACGCAGGCAGGGCTGTTTCAGCCGCTGGTCGATCTGGCTAGTCCGGTGCGCAAAGGACAGCCCATCGCCAACATCTGGGACATCGCCCATACTGGTGCGCGCCCGCAGCCCGTGCTCGCCGCAGGCAGCGGTATCGTGATCGCGCGACATTTTCCGGGGCTGATCAAAATGGGCGACTGCGCCGGCGTCGTCGGCGTCCGCCGGACCCAGTAGCACGGCGCGTGTTATCCGCCGACAGTTGCGCTGTTATTGCTTAACATCTGGTCATGGCGGCATCTGGTGCCTATCTGTCAGGGAACAACGACGCCCCTGCGCAACAAAGGTAAGACAATGATGAAACGACGTCTCTTCTTGGCACTGACCGCGGCCCTGTCGCTTGGCAGTTTGCCCGCCATGGCGCAGCAATTGTCGCTGGACGACATCTCGCAGTATCTCAACGGGCTGCAAACAGCCCAAGGCGGCTTTACCCAAATTAACGCCGACGGCACCTTATCGACGGGGCAAATCTACATCAAACGGCCCGGGCGGATCCGGTTCGAATATAACGCGCCTGACGACTCGCTTGTCTTGGCCAGCGGCGGGCAGGTGGCGATCTTTGATCCTCGCTCCAACAACGGGCCCGACCGCTACCCGCTTAGCCAGACACCGCTCTCGCTCATCCTCGCGCGAGACGTCGATCTGGGGGCGGCGCGCATGGTGACAGGGCAAACCTCCGACGGCACCACAACCACCGTGACGGCCCAAGACCCCGACAACCCCGCCAACGGTAATATCCAACTGGTGTTCACCGCCGACCCCGTCGAGTTGCGGCAATGGATCGTGACCGATACCGTGGGCAGCGAAACCACTGTGATCCTGAACGACCTGACAGCGGGCGGCTCGATCGGCGACGCCAAATTCAACATCACCAGCGTGATGCGCACATGGAATAACTAGGGCGCACCCCAAAAAAAGGGCACCTGATCAAGGTGCCCTTTTTGCCTAAATCTTGCGACAGGCCCGCAACTGGGCATCATAAGTCACCGCACGATCTTCCAACCCGTCGGCAATGCGGATCAACCACGCCTTGCTCTTCCATGTGCCGCGCATAAATCCGGTGCGCCCGTCGTGATAGGCCAGATACTGGTTGCGGGTGTCGTTCAACTGCACACCGGTGACCTCTTTGGTCTGGGCCATATACCAGCCCATAAAATCAGCGGCATCCTTGATATTGTCACGGCGGGCACCACGGCCACCCTCGGCGCTCTGATACTCTTTCCATGTGCCGTCAAGAGCTTGGGAATAGCCAAATGCCGAAGACTGGCGGCCAATGGGAATCACACCCAAAGCATATTGATGCGGCGTGCGGTTGTTGCCGATAAACTTGCTCTCTTGATAAATAATCGCCATCAAAACGGGCACGGGCACGCCCCATTTCTTTTGCGTCGCCTTAAACGCGCGTAAATATGCGGGGCGCTCGGATACAATCGAACAGGCATTCTCAAGGTTGCGCGGCGCGGAATAATTCCGCGTCCCACAGCTACTTAACGCCGCCAATAGTAACACTGCGCGAAAGATTCTGCTCATATGCCTCTCGCTTTTTTCGTTTATTTTTTTTCAAGATAGCGCAATTTGGCAAGCCTGTGAACCGTCTGCGCGCAGCGCTCAGATCACAAATGCCAAAATAAGCGGTAAAGTGATCACCGATAAAATCGTCGAGGCAACAACCATACCCGCTACCGGCTGGGCCTCGGTGCCGTATTTCTCGGCCAGCAAATACGATGTCACCGCGACAGGTGTTGAGATTTGCACGATCAAAACCGCCGTGGGGACCGGCGCCAATCCCATCCATCTTGCCGCAAACCATGCCGCCGCGGCACAGACCAGCGCCTTGAGAACCGACAGCCAAACCGCCTGACCCATATCGCGGGTCTCAAGGCGGGCAACCGCCACGCCAAGGGTGATCAACATGATGGGAATCGCCATCTGCCCGATCAACTCCAGCGCATTTGTCAAAAACACCGGCGTGCTCCAGCCCTGCCATAAAAACAGCGCGCCCAACACGGTGGCGGCAACAATCGGCTCTTTGACCACGCGCATCAGCGACCCACCGCCCGACACCACCCAGACCCCGATGGTAAACGACAAAATCGCCATAACAGCAAAGACAACAATCGCATAACTCAACCCCGCCTCGCCAAAGGCAAACAGCGCCAGCGGCAGGCCTAGATTGCCGGTATTGCCAAACACCAGCGGCGCCAGATAGGTCGAAAACGACAATCCCCGCAGTTTTAATACCACAATAAAGACAATCGAAACAATCGCATAGGCCACAAAACTTGCAATCGACAAAGCGGCCAGCGCCGCAGGGTCAATCTTGGCCGTCATCAAGGCGACGAAAATCAGACAAGGCACCGAAAGCGTCATGGTCAACCGCGTGACAAACGCCACACGGTATTCAAACCCCAACCGGACCCAAATGTAGCCAACAGCGCCCAAAATAAACACAGGCGCGGTGATGTTCAGAACTGTCAGCGCAAGGGTCACAGACTGTTTCCTTCATTTTGGACGACAAAGCATGGACAGCGCCCCTGCGCGGCGGTTAATAAGCAGGCGGGGGACAAAAGTATATGTTCAAAACGCGTGCCAAATATCATCTGGGCCAAGTCGTCCGTCACCGCAAGCACCCTTTCAGGGGCGTGGTCTTTGACGTGGACGCCATGTTCTCCAATTCGGACGCCTGGTATGACGCCATCCCAGAGGACAGCCGCCCCAAAAAAGACCAACCCTTCTACCACCTGCTCGCCGAAAATGACCAAAGCTACTATGTCGCCTATGTCTCCGAGCAGAACCTTGTCGCCGACTACTCCGGCCAACCGGTCGAGCACCCCGATCTCGACGACCTGTTTGGCCCCTTTGAAGACGGCCAATACCCGCTGCAAGTCCAACTCAACTAGGACGACGGGTTAAACCCCGTCCTGCCTTAAGACCGCAGGCGTCTGTGCCATAAGCGCAGCCGGTCCAGCAGAACAGTGGCATCTTGTTTGGGGGGAATGACCCTCGATGCCCCGCAACTGGGTGGGGGCTATAAATGCGGCGCACCGAGGAAAGCTATGCAGCTATCCCTCAAAACTACCCCCCGATCAGGGCAAGACAATGATCACACCATGACCATTTCAGGGCAACCGGCATATTCAAAACGACACTGGCACAACACCGCGATCCGCGCTAATTCTCATGGCATATCCCTGACCCGAGACCCCATCATGCGCGTTGACTACCCGACCCTGACCCGCACCATCGCCTCTCTCACGGCGGGCGAAACCGACGTGGTGGCGCTGATGGCCACCATCGTCTGCGAAACCCACCACAGCGATGACCGGTTCGATTGGACAGGATTCTACCGTGTCACCGGCCCCGAACTACTCAAAATCGGGCCCTACCAAGGCGGCCACGGCTGCCTTGTGATCCCGTTCTCTCGCGGCGTTTGCGGGGCTGCGGCGCGCACAGGCCAAGTGCAACTGGTGCATGATGTCGACAACTTCTCGGGCCATATCGCCTGTGCCTCCTCCACGCGCTCCGAACTGGTGCTGCCGGTTCGCAATGGCCAAGGCACCCTGCTGGGGGTCTTTGACATCGACAGCAACCAACCCGCGGCATTCACCCGAACCGACGCCGATCACCTGACCCGCATTCTTGATACGGCCTTCGCCTAGGCGCGCTTGCGGGCGGTTTGCGCGTCTAATGCCTCTGCAAACTCTGCTACCGACCACCCCGCCTCCAATGCCGCATGAAACAATGCCGCTTGGGTTTGCGGCGCAAGCCCCCCGACGGGTGGATCACGGTCCAGATTGGTCGGAAACGCATAGCCCTCGGCACAGGCGGCAATCGCGGCGTGGCGGCGGGCACCCTGAAACTTGGTCATCTCCGCATACACCGCCTTGCACATGGCGGCGCGGTCAATGCTTTCCATCGCGCGGCCAAACGCCGACGACACCTGCAACAGGTTCGCCATCCGGTGCACATCCTTGCTGGTATTGGCGCCCGCTGCGTGAAACAGCGCCGGACTGAAAAACAAGGCATCCCCTTTGGATAGCGGCAATTGCACATAACTTTCTTCAAAGTAGGCGCGAAAATCATCTCGGCGCCACGCGGCATAGCCCGCCGCATAGGCCTGACTGAACGGCAACAGCTTTGTCGGGCCGCTTTGCACCGGCATATCGCTATGCGCCACCGCCCCCTGCAAGGTCAAAACCGGCGACAGGTCATGCACATGGGCAGGGTATTGCGCTGATGTCCCGGCAGTCTGAAACCCCAAATGATAATCGCGATGCGCCAATTGCGCCCCCCCACCGGGACGAACCAGATTGACCTGTGCGGTCATCTGATAATTCGGCCCCAACCATGCCTCGCAAACCGCATCAATGGCGGGATTGGCAAAATACGCAGCAAAGGTTGCAGGGTCCCTCAAGCACAGCTTTTGCAACGAATTCCAAACACGGTCGTTATTGCCAGCAGCAGCAAAATGATCCGCACCTCCCGCGTCGGCCAGTTTTTCGGCAGCAATGACATCATTATAAACCTGTGTCGCGGCATCAATCGGGGCGCAATCGGCATAGGCGTTTTTCAACACCACAATCCCCGCGCCATGCCGCAACCCCTGCGCCCATTCGGCCATCAAAATGCGGCGTAGCTTGGGGTTTTCCAAATGCTCCGACAGATCTGCCATATCGTAAATCGGCACATTCTTCTGGATTTCAGCGGCCAAAGGCACTTGGATCGCGTCCAGCGTTTGCGACGTCAATGCTTTGAACTGCGCTAAATCACAGGCGTCGGGGTCAAAATAGGCTGTCATCATGGTCACTCCCTTTGTGCCAGATTATCCGCCTCACAGCTTGCCAGCACCATTAAAAAACATCAATAATCCATCAATGACACATCGCTTCCCGATCAAAGAAGTCGCCGCACAGGCGGGTCTTTCAACCGCCACCGTGGACCGCGTGATCAACGCGCGTCCCAACGTCAGCGCACAGACCAAGGCCCGCGTCGCGGCCGCCCTCAACGAGCTGACCCGTCAAGAGGCACAGCTCGCAGCGCGGGGCAGGCGCATGTTTATCGATATCGTGGTCGAGGCCCCGCGCCGGTTTTCCCATAAAATCAGACAGGCCGCCGAGGGCGTTCTGCCCACCTTCGCGCCCGCCGTGGTCAGGCCGCGGTTTACCTTTCAGGAAACCATGACCCAGACCGAAACACTGGCGCATCTGGCGCGCATTTCGCGGCGCGGCAGCCAAGGGGTTTGCCTCAAGGCGCGCGACCTGCCCGCCATCCGCGCCGCCGTCGAGGCTCTCACCGCAAAAGGCATCCCCGTCGTGACACTGTTCACCGATATCGCGACCCCCGCACGGCTGGCCCATATCGGGCTTGATAACGCACAGGCAGGGCAGGTCGCGGCCTATCTGATGGCGGCGTCATTGCGTGGGCAGTCCGGCACGATCTTGCTGGGGCAAAGCCATGATGCCTTTGAAGGCGAAGACACCCGTGCGCAGGCGTTTCGGGCCGCCGCCGCCCAAAATATGCCGCAGATGTCGCTGATCGATATGCGCGGCGGTGCGGGGCTTGCGACCCAAACCGCCTCGCAAATCGCACAGCTTCTGCCACAGCTTGGTGACCTGCGCGGGGTCTATTCGATGGGGGGCGGGAACCGCACGATCCTTGCCGCACTGGACCGCCCGCTGGTCTATATCGCCCATGATCTGGACGCGGAAAACAAGACGTTGCTGCGCAGCGGCAAAATTGACTTTGTGCTCGAACACGACCTGACCCGCGACATGGCGCTGGCCTTCAGGACCATCACCGCCTTTCACCGGTTGAACCCGGCACCTGCGGCTCAGGCGCTTGCAGATGTAAAAATTCTGACCCCCGCGCATCTGGCGTGAAAAAATGGCTTGATTTTTCACGCCAATTCGGGAAAGTGAAATCAACGACCTGATTTTCACGGAGACCCGATGCTTCACGACATTCCCCCTGCGGCCCGAACATTGGGCGCGGACCTGCGGGCGCTGCGCAAATCACGCGGGCTGACGCTTGCGGATGTCGCAGAGCGGTTGGGCAAATCGGTGGGTTGGATGAGCCAGGTCGAGCGCGATATCTCGCAACCATCGATCGATGATTTGCGCGCCATGGCACGGCTTTTGGATGTTTCGGTCTCGAGCCTGTTTCGCACCGCGTCGGCGGCCGGCGAGGAAGGCTTCATCGTGCGCCGCGATGCGCGCAGGCCGATTGGGTCGCGGGCGGCGGGGCTTGTCGAAGAATTGCTATCGCCTGATCTGACCGACGACTTCGAGATGGTGCATTCGACATTCGAGGCTGGCGCGCAGATGCAAAAAGCCATCGCGCGGCCCACGCAAGAGGTCGGTTATATCGTCTCGGGGCAGCTTGATATCTGGATCAACGACATCTGTTTTCACCTCAAGGCGGGCGATAGTTTTCGTTTGCGCGGACACCATTACTGCTGGGCCAACCCCCATGATGCGCCCTGCGTGGCGATTTGGGTGATTGCGCCGCCAGTCTACTGAACACTACAAAACCTTATCCGCGGATATGGTTTTTATCAATAAAACAAGGGAGCTAAACCATGGCAGACTTTCCAACAACCGCCCGTGTGGTCATCATCGGCGGCGGCGTCGTGGGCGTGTCCACGTTGTATCATCTGGCCAAGGCGGGCTGGACCGATTGCGTATTGTTAGAGAAGAATGAACTGACCGCAGGGTCGACATGGCACGCAGCGGGCAACTGCCCGTCATTCAGCACATCTTGGGCGATTATGAACATGCAGCGCTATTCGTTAGGGCTTTATGCGGGGTTGGCGGACGCCGTTGATTATCCAATGAATTACCACGTCACGGGTTCCGTCCGACTGGCCCATTCCAAAGAACGGATGCAAGAGTTCGAGCGCGCGCGCGCTATGGCTAACTATCAGGGTCTCAGCGTCGAAATGATGTCGAATGCGGATATGAAAGAGGCCTATCCGTTTCTGGAAACCCATGATCTGGTGGGCGGGCTTTGGGACCCTGATGACGGTGATATTGACCCTGCGCAACTGACCCAAGCGCTTGCAAAAGGTGCCCGTGCGCTGGGCGCAAAGATTGAACGGTTCTGCCCTGCGACCGGTGTCAGCCGCGAGAATGGCGAATGGATCGTGCATACCGACAAGGGTGACATCCGCTGCGAAAAGGTTGTGAACGCGGCGGGCTATTATGCGCAGCGCGTCGGCGAATGGTTCAAGCCATATGGTGGGCGCACCGTGCCGATGGCCACCATGTCGCATCAGTATTTCCTGACCGAGGAAATCCCCGAGTTAAAAGACTGGACCGAAACCAATGGCCGTAAAATCCCGCTGCTGCGTGATGTCGATAGTTCCTATTACCTGCGGCAAGATAAAAACGGCCTGAACCTTGGCCCCTACGAGCGCAACTGCAAGGGTCATTGGATGACCCCCGAAGATCCGATGCCCGACGACTTCAGCTTTCAGCTATACCCCGACGATCTGGAGCGCTTGGAGTGGTATATCGAGGATGCGATGGCGCGGGTGCCGATCCTTGGGACCTCTGGTGTTGGTCGCGTGATCAACGGCCCGATCCCCTATGCCCCCGACGGCCTGCCGCTGATGGGCCCGATGCCCGGCGTGCCAAATGCCTATGAGGCTTGCGTGTTTACCTTTGGCATCACCCAAGGCGGCGGCGCGGGCAAGGTCATGGCCGAGTGGATTACCCAAGGCGAAACCGAGTGGGATATGTGGGCGGTCGATCCGCGCCGCTACACCGATTACACCGATCAGGATTACTGCGACCGCAAGGCCAAAGAGGTTTATGGCCACGAATACGCCATGCACTTCCCGCATCACGAATGGCCTGCTGCGCGTGACAAAAAACTGTCGCCCGTTGATGACAAAATCCGCGCAATGGGTGGCGTCATGGGCGCCTACAACGGCTGGGAACGTGCCAATTGGTATGCGCATGACGGTGATGACACCTCCGAGGACGCGACCCATACGTGGGACCGCTCTGGCCCATGGGAACAGCGTATCAAGCAAGAATGCGAAGCGGTGCGCGACGCGGCTGGCATCCTCGATTTGCCCGGTTTCTCGCGCTACAAACTCGACGGTGCGGGTGCTGCGCAATTCCTGCGCGACAATGGCACCGGCGGCATCCCCAAGGTGGGTCGCATCGGTCTGATCTATTTCGCCGACAGCCGTGGGCGTATCGTGACCGAGGTTTCGGCGATGCGCTTGGCCGAAGACACATTCTTTATCATCACGGCGGCCAGCGCGCAGTGGCACGATCTGGATTTCCTCAAGTCCCGAATGGCCGAGGATGCCAAATTTACCATTACCGATGTGACCACCGACTTTAACTGCGAAATCCTGACCGGACCAAAGTCGCGCGACATCTTGGCAGATTGCTCTGACGGCGACCTCTCGCTTGGCTGGCTCACTCATCAGTCGGCGAAAATCGCGGGCATCTGGGTGCAGCTGGTGCGGGTGTCATTCGCAGGTGAACTCGGCTGGGAAATCCACACAAAAACCGAAGACACCGCCGCCGTGTACGATGCCGTGATGGCGGCAGGTGCCGCACATGGCCTGAAACCTTTCGGCATGTATGCGCTGAATTCCCTGCGCATCGAAAAAGGCTACCGCGCTTGGAAAGGCGACCTCTCCACCGACTACACCTTGCTGCAAGGCGGCCTGACCCGCTTCATCAAATTCGACAAGGGCGATTTTCCGGGCAAGGCAGCCCTGCTCGCCGAACAACAACAAGGTGTGACCAAACAATTCACCACCCTCACACTCGACACGCTGCCACCCGCCGACGCACCCTACATGTCGACCATCTCTCACAACGGCGAAATCGTGGGCGAAACCACATCGGGCGCATTCGGTCACCGCGTTGGCAAATCCATAGCACTCGGCATGCTGCGCCCCGATTTGGCGGTTGCTGGCACCCAAGTGACGATCAATATTTTCGGAACCGATTATCCCGCGACCGTGCAAGCCGACGCACCGCTTTGGGACCCTGAAAACGCGAGGATCCGTGCATGATCACGCTACTTGATGGCGGCATGGGCCAAGAGTTGATCGCGCGCGCTGGCAAGGCCACATCACTGTGGTCGATCCAAGCGCTGCTTGACGACCCCGGGGTGGTGCGCGCGGTGCATGACGATTACTTTGCCGCGGGTGCCGATGTGGCCACAACCAACAGCTATTCGGTGCTGCCGGATCGCTTGGAAACGCATGGGATGGCGCAAATGCTGACCGAGCTTGCCACGCGCGCCTGCGAAATCGCCAGCCAATCGCGTGATGCGCATGGGGCGGGCATTGTCGCGGGCGCGCTTGGGCCGCTGGGGTTTTCCTATCAGCCTGACAAAGCACCGCCCAGCGATCAAGCCGCCGAAATCTACGCCAATCTTGCGCGCATTCATGCGCAATTCGTCGATGTGCATCTACTGGAAACCATGTGTTCGGTCGATCAGGCGCGCGGCGCTCTGATGGGGGCATCCGTGACCGGAAAACCTGTCTGGTTGGCGGTATCCGTAGACGATATCGACGGGACAAAACTGCGCTCGGGCGAGCCATTGACCGACATCCTGCCGCTGCTCGCAGACCACACTCCGGCCGCCTTGTTCATCAACTGCTCGTTCCCAGAGGCGGTCAGCGTCGGCATTCCGCTTCTGGGCCCCGCCGGTATCCCGCTTGGTGCCTACGCCAATGGGTTCACAGGCATTGCGGCTGATTTCGATCACATCGGGGCCACTGTCGATAGCCTCACGGCGCGCACTGATCTGTCGCCCGCGCGCTACGCCGATTTCGCTCAAACTTGGGTCGATGCGGGCGCCACTCTCATCGGGGGCTGCTGCGAAGTTGGACCTGCCCATATCGCGGCCCTCGCCGCCCGTTTTAAATAAGGATCCGTCATGGCAAACGTCCCATCTCACGCGCGCGTCGTCATCATCGGCGGCGGCGTTATTGGCTGCTCGGTGGCCTATCACCTTGCTAAACTCGGCTGGAAAGACGTGGTGCTGCTTGAACGCAAGCAGTTGACCTCTGGCACCACATGGCACGCCGCAGGCCTGATCGCGCAATTGCGTGCGACGGCCAACATGACCAAGCTCGCGAAATATTCCCAAGAACTCTATGGCAATCTCGAGGGTGAAACCGGCGTTGCCACGGGGTTCAAACGGGTGGGCTCCATCACGGCTGCCCTGACCGATGCGCGTCGCGAAGAGATTTTCCGCCAAGCGGGCATGGCCCGTTCGTTTGGTGTCGAAGTCGAAGAAATCAGCCCTAAGGAAGTCAAAGAGCGCTACGAGCATCTCAATATCGACGGTGTCACGGCGGGGGTTTATCTGCCGCTGGACGGGCAGGGTGATCCTGCTAATATCGCGCTGGCACTGGCCAAAGGTGCGCGTCAGAACGGCGCGAAAGTCATCGAACGCACGGCGGTGACAGCGATCAACCGAGAGGGTCGCTGCGTCACTTCGGTGGAGTGGAATAACGGCACCGAGACCGGCCAGATCGACTGCGACATGATCGTGAATTGCGGCGGCATGTGGGGGCACGAGGTGGGGCGCATGTCCGGCACAAACGTGCCTCTACACGCTTGCGAACACTTCTACATCGTGACCGAACCCATAAAGGGGCTGACCCAAATGCCCGTGCTGCGGGTGCCCGACGAATGCGCCTATTACAAAGAAGACGCGGGCAAAATGCTGCTGGGCGCATTCGAGCCGAATGCAAAGCCTTGGGCGATGAATGGCATCCCCGCAGATTTCGAATTTGACCAACTGCCCGAGGATTTCGACCACTTCGAGCCGATCCTGGAGCAGGCCGTAAACCGGCTGCCGATGCTGGCCGAAGCGGGCATCCATACGTTTTTCAATGGCCCCGAAAGCTTCACCCCCGACGACGCCTACCACCTTGGCTTGGCCCCCGAGATGGACAACGTCTGGGTCGCGGCGGGCTTTAATTCCATCGGAATTCAGTCGGCCGGTGGTGCTGGCATGGCGCTGTCGCAATGGATGGACGCGGGCGAAAAACCGTTTGATCTGGGCGATGTGGATATCAGCCGGATGCAGCCGTTTCAGGGCAATAAGCATTACCTGTTCGAGCGATCGAAAGAGACCTTGGGCCTGCTTTACGCCGACCACTTCCCGTTCCGCCAAAAGGCCACGGCACGCGGTGTGCGTCGCACACCGTTTCACGCGCAATTGCTGGACCAAGGCGCCGTGATGGGCGAGCTTGCAGGCTGGGAGCGTGCCAACTGGTTTGCCGATGCGGGCCAGACACCGGCCTATGATTACGCTTGGACGCGGCAGAATTTCTTTGCCAACGTCGGCGCGGAACTGAATGCGGTGCGCAGCAATGTCGGCATGTATGACATGTCATCTTTCGGCAAGATCCGCGTTGAGGGTCGCGATGCGGTGGCATTTATGAACTATGTCGGCGGCGGTCAATACGACGTGCCAGTGGGCAAAATTGTCTACACCCAATTCCTCAATTCTCGCGCCGGCATCGAGGCAGACGTGACCGTCACACGGCTGTCCGAAACTGCGTTTCTGGTGGTCACCCCTGCTGCAACGCGGTTGGCCGACGAGGTCTGGATGAAGCGCAATGCGGGCGCGTTCAATGTTGTGATTACCGACGTGACAGCGGGCGAAGCGGTGTTGGCAGTAATGGGGCCGAATGCTCGCCAGCTTTTGCAAGCAGTCTCGCCAAACGACTTTTCCAACGACGTAAATCCGTTTGGCACCGCGCAAGAGATCGAGCTGGGCATGGGCATGGCACGGGTGCACCGCGTGACTTATGTGGGCGAGCTGGGTTGGGAGATATATGTGTCGTCTGACATGGCCGGTCATGCGTTCGAGACGTTGCATAGTGCGGGTCAGGACATGAACCTCAAACTCTGCGGGATGCATATGATGGACGCGGGGCGGATCGAAAAAGGCTTCCGGCATTTTGGCCATGACATTACTTGCGAGGATCATGTGCTCGAGGCGGGTCTTGGCTTTGCCGTGAAGGTAGACAAGCCAGATTTCATTGGCCGTGACGCGGTGCTGCGCAAGAAAGAAACCGGCCTTTCCAAGCGCTTGGTGCAATTCAAGCTGACCGATCCAGAGCCGCTGTTGTATCACAACGAGCCGGTGATGCGGAACGGCGAGGTCGTCAGCTACCTGACATCCGGCGTCTACGGGCATCACCTTGGGGCGGCGATGGGCATGGCCTATATTCCGTGCGCAGGCGAGAGCGTGGCGGAGGTGCTGGCATCAAGTTACGAGGTCGATGTGATGGGTGTGCGGGTCAAGGCGGAGGCGAGCCTGAAGCCGTTTTATGACCCGACAGGGGAACGTGCAAAGGCCGGATAGCGCCCTACTTTTTGCGAAGGCTTGGTATCTTTAGTCCCTCTTGGCAGGACGAAATGAGAATGCCGAGCCTTCGCAATTGCGTCTCTTCCTTCTTGGCGCTCATGACCCACCAGATTGAATCGCGTCTGTAAGATGGCGCGAGAGAATCAAAGAAGTCCCAAGCTGCGGGGTTTGCTTTGATCTGGGTCTCGAAGTCCTTTGATAGCGGGATGTTCCGGTCTTCAGACGTATAGCCCACAGCGTCGCGCCTGTTGTGATAGGGGCGCAGTCCGGCGGGTTTCATTTTGCCAGTTGCGATGAGGGTTTGAACCTTTTGCACGTTGACCGCGCTCCAGATGCTTGTGCTTTTGCGCGGCGTGAAGCGGATTTTATAGCTTTGGTCATCAATGGAATTTCGCACCCCGTCGATCCAGCCAAAGCAAAGGGCGGCATCGACTGACGCCGACCATGTCAGGCTGGCACGCCCTGTGCTTTTCCGAAAATACCCCACCCAAAGTGCGTCGGATTTGGTGTGGTTTTCTGCCAGCCAAACGTAGAATTCATCGTGGGTGGTGAAGAAAATGATGTTGTCCATGCATTTGTCTCCAACATTGGTCGATTGGACCACACCCTCCGGTCAGGCCGGAGGGTGTGGCGAGGCTTGACCCCCAGATGTTAGTCCTTTGGACCCAAAGCGTTGAGCCCTTTGAGGATGTCGATCGCATAGGCCAGTTGATAGTCTTCCACACGCAGGGCGGCGGCGGCTTCAGCACGATCGCGGTCGGCTTCGATCTGGCGGATCTCGTCTTCGGTCAGGCTATCGTTGTTCAATGATCCGCGCAGGTCGGCCTCTGAACGCGGCTTGGGTGCGGCCTCTTCTTCGCCGTCAACCGGCAGTGTCGGGCGGGGCTGTTCGACGATGATGTCGGGTGAAATGCCCAGTGCCTGGATCGAGCGGCCTGACGGGGTGTAGTAGCGTGCGGTGGTCAGGCGCATGGCCCCGTCGCCTTGCAATGGCACAACCGTTTGCACCGACCCTTTACCGAATGATTTGGTGCCCACAACGATGGCGCGGCGTTGGTCTTGCAACGCGCCTGCCACGATTTCGGAGGCCGAGGCAGAGCCGCCGTTGATCAGCACAACGATGGGTTTGCCCATCGCCAGATCGCCAAGTTCAGCGTTGTAGCGGTCGCTGTCGTTTGGCTCGCGGCCACGGGTCGAGACGATCTCGCCGGCATCCAGAAACGCGTCCGACACATAGATCGCCTGGTTCAGCAAACCGCCCGGGTTGTTGCGCAGATCAAGGATGAACCCGTCGACATTTTCGATGCCGCCAGCTTCGGCGACTTGTTCTTTCAGGCCGCTTTCCAGATCGGAATAGGTTTGATCGCTAAAGGTCGCGATGCGCAGGACAACGGCGTTGCCTTCGGTCCGACTGCGCACGGCGGTCAGTTTGATGGTGTCGCGAATGATCGAGACTTCGAACGGCTCAACCTCGCCTTCGCGCACCACGGTGATGATGATTTCTGACCCAACGGGGCCGCGCATCAATTCGACCGCTTGGTCAAGCGTCAGGCCCAGCACGTTTTCCCCGTCCACGGCGGTGATGAAATCGCCCGCCAAAATACCCGCGGCATCCGCAGGGGTGTCATCCATCGGGGAGACGACCTTGACCCAGCCTTCTTCTTGCGTGACCTCGATGCCCAGCCCGCCAAATTCGCCACGGGTCTGCACACGCATCGCGGCGGCATCATCGGCCGACAGGTAGCTTGAATGCGGATCAAGCGAGGTCAGCATCCCGTTGATCGCGGCCTCGATCAGGTCCTTGTCATTGACCTGTTCGACATAGCCGCTGCGGATACGTTCGAAAATATCGCCAAACAGATCAAGCTGCTCGTAGACGCTTGCGCTATTGTCGGCCTCTTGGGCAATCAGGGGGCCCGCAATTTGGGTTGTCGCGACCAGCCCCAGAATTGTGCCACTTGCGGCGGCGATCATCAGCTTTTTCATGTTTTTCCTGTCCTAATTGGCATCCAGCACGAACCAGTCGGCGGGGTTAACGGGACTTTGCCCTTCTCTGACCTCAAGATAAAGGGTTTGTGACGCAACACCCCCCGAGTTTGCCCCGTTTTCAGTCAAAATTGCGCGAGCGCTCGGCACTTCTCCGCCCAAAAGCCCGATGGGGGAGCCTTCGGGGATGACCTGACCGGCCTCGCCAAACACTTCTGCCAGCCCTGCGATGACAAATAGCACGTCTGCGGCGGGTTCCAGAATGATGACATTGCCGTAGTCCAGCAGTTGCCCCCGAAACAGGATGGTCGATGCGGCGGGCGCCGTCACCAACGCGCGCGGCCTCGCGGCCACAATCACACCGGGCCTGCGGATGCCTGCGGCGTCGGGGGTGTCAAAGGCACGCAACAACTGGCCCTGCACAGGCATCGTCAACGCGCCTTTTTGGCCCATCGCATCAACGGGGGTCTCGCCGTCAATAAAGGCCTCGGTCAACCCACCTGCAAAGGCCTCAAGCGTCTCGGTGCTGGCCAGCAAAAGCGCGGTTTGAATAGGGTCTTCGGTAAACCGCAGCGGCAGATTGCTGCGGTTCGAGATCGCAGCCGACAAGGCCGCGCGCGCCGTTTGTGCACCATCCAGCCCGTCCTGCAGTTTCGCTGCCGCCGTTTCTTGCAAGCCGCGCAACAGGGCGACTTCCTCCAATTGGCCGCGCAAAACGGTGACCTCGGCTTGGATCGCGGGGGCCACATCCGCCAGCATCATGCCGCCGCGCGCGGTGCCCATCGGCCCGCTTGGGTGCAACAACAACAGCGGCGTGGGCGCGCGACCCATCGTTTGTAACACACCCAACAACCGACCCACCTCGTCGGATTTGGCGGCCAGCTCGGCCTCGACGGTCTTCTGGCGGATCGCGGCGCGGCGCAACCCCGCACGCATGGCAATCAAGCCGTCTTCATAGGCTTTCACGGTTTCGGTTAATGCCGACACACGGTCGCTGGCACTGGCCGCCGCCGTCAGGCTTTCGCCCGCCAACGCCAGCCGTTCAGCCGCCGCAATCGCCGCCTCGCCAGTGCTTTGAGCGGCGGCAGTGCTGGTGGCCAGCATCAGGATGAAAACAAGGCGGATCATCTGGTCATCAATGTCCGTCCGGTCATCTCGGGCGGCAAATCCAGCCCCATCAAATCCAGCAGTGTGGGCGCCAGATCGGCAAGCCTGCCATCTCGCAAACCCACTCCTTCGGGCCCTCCCACCAAAGCCACCGGCACAGGGTTCAGCGTATGCGCGGTATGCGGGCCACCGGTATCAGGATCAATCATGGTTTCACAATTGCCGTGATCCGCCGTCACAATCATCGCGCCACCCGCCGCCGCAAGCGCCACCAAAACCTCGCCCAAACCACGGTCAACGGCTTCACACGCCGCAATACCCGCCGTCAGATCACCAGTGTGCCCAACCATATCTGGGTTGGCGTAATTGGTGACAATCAAATCATAACCCGCGCCAATCGCCTTCACAAAGGCCGCCGTCACCGCGACCGATGACATCTCGGGCTGCAAATCATAGGTCGCCACTTTGGGCGATTGGGGCATAAACCGGTCTTCGCCGACCTCCGGTACCTCGATGCCACCGTTCAGAAAAAACGTCACATGCGGGTATTTCTCGGTCTCAGCCAGACGGAACTGGCGCAGCCCGTGTTTGGCGACCCACGCGCCCAGCGTGTTCTGTATATCGCGCTTGGGAAACACAGCCTCAAACCACGCATCATGCGCGTCCGAATAGCTGACCATGCCCAACCTTGCGCTCAGGCGCGGCAGATCGCGGGCAAAGCCGTCAAACGCAGGGTCGGCAATCGCCGCCAGAATTTCGCGGGCACGGTCAGAGCGGAAGTTGAGACAAAACAGCCCGTCATCTGGCGCAAACCCCGCATAGCCCTCAATCACGGTCGCGGGAATAAACTCGTCGGTCTTGCCCGCGGCATAGGACGCATCAATCGCCGCCTGCGGATCTGCCGCCGCATCGCCCTTGGCCAAAACCATCGCATCATAGGCGGTTTGCACCCGCTCCCAGCGATTGTCGCGGTCCATCGCAAAATACCGCCCCGTCACAGTGACAACTTTCACCGCCTCTGGCAGCCCGTCCAACAGCATCGTCATGAATGTCTTGGCACTTTGCGGCGCCACGTCGCGGCCATCAGTGATCGCGTGCACGACTGTCGGAACACCCGCCGCATCCAGCCCCTTTGCCGCCGCAATAATATGCGCCACATGGCCGTGCACACCGCCATCCGAAACGACGCCCATCAAATGGGCCGTGCCGCCCGCAGCTTTCATCGACGCTATAAACGCCACTAGCGCCAGTTGCGTCGAAAAACTACCGTCTTCAATCGACAGCTCGATCTGGCCCAGATCCATCGCAACCACGCGGCCCGCGCCGATATTGGTATGGCCGACCTCGGAATTGCCCATCTGCCCTGCTGGCAGACCCGCGTCATTGCCGTGGGTCAACAATTGCGCATGGGGTCCGCGCATGATCGCATCAAAATTCGGGGTGTTTGCCAACAGGGGGGCGTTGCCGGTCGGGTCATCACGCAGGCCCCAGCCATCCAGAATGCAAAGAACAACAGGCTTCGGCGTCGTCATGTCATAGGTCTCCTCAAGGCTTGCACCCGATCTATCCCATTTGATCTCGGACCGGAACACCCCTATTTTCTATGTCTGTTCAAACTCCCGCCGGAGGCTACACCCGATGATAAGGGCCGCCCGCCAGAATGGATGCGGCACGGTAAAGCTGCTCTGCCAGCATCACCCGCACCAACATATGCGGCCAGACCATTTTTCCAAACGAAAGGGATGCATCCGCGCGATCCCGCAAACCCGGATCAATCCCGTCCGCACCACCAATGACAAAGGCGACATCCTGCCGACCCTGATCGCGCCATCCGGCCAAAGTCGTGGCGAATTGCGGCGAAGATTGCAGCTTGCCGCGTTCGTCCATGATACAGATCAGCGATCCTGTGGGAATAGCGCGCTCCAATAGTGCGGCCTCGGCAGGCATCCCGCCGCCCTTTTTATCCTCGACTTCGATCAATTGCGCGGGGCCTAGGGCCAAGGCACGCCCTGTGCGATCAAAACGGGTCAGGTAGTCGTCATAAAGATCGCGCTCGGGGCCTGTGCGCAGACGTCCCACAGCGCAGATATGCACGCGCATTACGCGTCAGAGGCGGGGCCGATACCGGGCTGCCACATCTTCTCCAGTTGGTAGAATTCGCGCACTTCGGGGCGGAACACATGCACGATCACATCGCCGGTATCGACCAGAACCCAGTCGCCGGTGGTGCGGCCTTCGACCTTGGAGATCACGCCAAACTCGGCCTTGATCCGGTCCACCAGTTTTTCGGCAATCGATGTGACCTGACGGGTCGAGCGGCCAGAGGCGATGACCATATGGTCAGCCATGGCTGATTTACCTGCGAGACTGATCTGCACCACCTCTTCGGCCTTGTCGTCATCAAGGGATTTCAACACAGCAGCCAAGATGCTTTCGCTATTGGCAGTTTTAGAGATGGTCATTGGGGCGGTTCCTGTAAGCGCCGCGATCACGGCCATGAAATGTGGTGCCAGCAGTCTGGCGAAAAAGGTATTGCGCAAGTTTTGGCGGCAAAGGCAAGGCTTGATCCAAGTTAACAACGCGGGCGGGTAAATTCAACACGGGTTATGGGCGGGGTAGAGGCCCGAGGCGGGGTCAATCTGCACCGGCTGTCGCGGCATCCGTCTCGCCCAGCATTCTGACTTCACGTTGCGGGAACGGGATCGAAATGTCGTTTTCGGCAAATGTGTCCCACAGCGCCAGAAAAACATTGCCGCGGATATTGGTCAGACCGCCGGTCGGGTCGCTGATCCAGAACCGCAAGATGTAATCCACCGAGCTGTCACCAAAGCCCACGATATGGCAGACCGTCGGGCGCGTCGACAACACGCGCGGCACGCTTTGGGCGGCTTCAATCGCCAGTTTTCGCACCTCATGCGGGTTGTCGCCGTAGGCTGTGCCAAAATAGATATCAAGCCGGACAAAGTCGTTGGAATGTGACCAGTTCACCACTTGGCCCGTAATTAGGTCTTCGTTCGGGATCAGGTATTCCTTACCGTCGCGGGTGACCACCGAGACATAGCGCGCGCCCAGCGAATTGATCCAGCCAAACGTATCGCCAAGGCTGATCACATCACCGGGTTTGATGGATTTATCCAGCAGGATGATCACGCCCGACACAAGGTTCGACACGACCTTTTGCAGACCAAAACCAAGACCCACACCAATCGCACCCGACAGCACCGCAAGACCGGTCAAATCAATGCCGATGGCCTTAACCCCGACATAGAACGCAGCGCCATAAAGTCCGATTTGCAGAGCTTTGACGATCAGCACCTGCATCGACGGGCTGATGTCATCATTGGCGCGGATCTTGCTGGCGGTGGTGGTTGTGGCAAAACGCGCCACGGCGATCAACACCCCGACAATCACAACAGCCTGAATCATAAGCAGCAGCGAAAACCGGAAATCACCGATACTGAACCCGGCGCTATCAAGCCAGCCGGCCGCCGAGCCCATCAAGCCCAGAACATCCAACGTCACATAAGTCCAAGCCGCCCAACGCACCAGTTTGCGCAGGAACTGGCTTTTGATCAGGCGGGTCACAAACACGATCAACAGCCACGCAAAGGCCAGCGTCGCGATAAGCCCCAACAGGTAACTGCGGCTTGGCCATGTGATTTCCTGCATAATCGCATAGGCCGCCCAGATCAGCGCCACATAGAAAATCGCGCGCAGCCGTTGATGGATCACCACCAGAATACGCATCCGCCATTTAGGCCAATTTTCACGACTGGCCATCCACTCCCTGATCCGTGGCCCAAAAACCATCCGCAGGATATGGGCCACTGCAAACAGCCCGACCGCGATGCCGATCTGATACAGGTTCCACGTGCGAAACAGCGTCATCAGCAAGGCTTCACCCTGCGCCAGCAGCGATTGGCCTGCATCGACCAATTGCGTGATCGGCACGGTAGAGATGATTTCCTTGCTCTCGGCTGCGCTGATAGTGTGTTGTGCCATGTCTGCCCTGTGCGGTTTTTTACAGTGTCGCACGCGGATTGGCGTCTATCAAGCAATGCCCTTGCGAGAGGGCCGCTTGATCTATATCTGGTCGGGTATGACACAGGTTTTTGATATGGATGATCGCGCGCGACTGCCTTGGCGGTTCTTTGGCGCGTCTTGCACAATTCTCGCGAACGGCTAACCGCCGGACCCTGCCGCCTGCCCACCCATCAACACATCTTTATACGGGAGAGGACCATGTCCCCCAAAACGCTTTATGATAAAATCTGGGATGCGCATGTGGCGCATCAGGCCGACGACGGCACTTGCTTGCTATATATTGACCGGCACCTTGTGCACGAGGTCACCAGCCCGCAAGCCTTTGAAGGGCTGCGTATGACGGGGCGCACCGTGCGTGCACCTGAAAAAACCATCGCTGTGCCGGACCACAATGTGCCGACCACTCTGGACCGCGCCAATGCGGCCACCATGACCGAAGACAGCCGGATTCAGGTTGAGGCTCTTGACACTAATGCCAAAGAATTTGGTCTGCACTACTATCCCGTGACGGACGTGCGTCAGGGTGTTGTGCATATTGTTGGCCCCGAACAGGGCTGGACCTTGCCGGGCATGACAGTGGTGTGCGGCGACAGCCACACCGCGACACATGGTGCGTTTGGATCATTGGCGCATGGCATCGGCACGTCGGAGGTTGAACATGTTCTGGCCACGCAAACCCTGATCCAGAAGAAATCCAAAAACATGAAGGTCGAGATCACCGGCAAACTTGCCCCCGGTGTGACCGCAAAAGACGTGACAATGGCGGTGATCGGCCTCACGGGCACGGCTGGCGGCACCGGCTATGTCATCGAATACTGCGGTGACGTGATCGAGGCCCTGTCGATGGAAGGGCGCATGACCGTCTGCAACATGGCCATCGAAGGTGGCGCGCGTGCAGGCCTTATCGCCCCCGACCAGACCACATATGACTACTGCATGGGCCGGCCACACGCCCCAAAAGGCGCGGCATGGGAAGCGGCACTCACTTACTGGAAAACGCTCTACACCGACGCGGGCGCGCATTTCGACAAGGTGCTGACCATCCGCGGCGAAGATATCGCGCCACTGGTCACGTGGGGCACATCACCCGAAGACGTGCTGGCGATCACCGATGTTGTGCCTGATCCTGCCTCCTTCACCGGCGGCAAAGTGGGTGCCGCGCAGCGGTCGCTTGACTACATGGGCCTCAAGGCAGGGCAGAAACTCTCCGACATCGAAATCGACACGGTCTTCATCGGGTCCTGCACCAATGGACGCATCGAGGACTTTCGCGCCGCGGCAGCCATCCTGAAGGGCAAAAAGATCAAAGACGGGATGCGCGCTATGGTCGTGCCCGGATCGGGTCTTGTGCGTGCGCAGGCAGAACAAGAAGGCATTGCGCAAATCTTCATCGACGCAGGTTTCGAGTGGCGGCTTGCGGGCTGTTCCATGTGCTTGGCGATGAACCCCGACCAGTTGAAGCCGGGCGAGCGTTGTGCAGCGACATCGAACCGCAATTTCGAGGGCCGACAAGGGCGCGGCGGACGCACCCATCTGATGTCACCTGCGATGGCGGCAGCGGCGGCGATTACGGGCCGTCTGACCGATGTGCGCGACCTGATGTGATGATTTGTGGCATACGCGTGTCATACGCGCTGTGCACGCAAATCATACAGGCTTGATCGTTAAGATTAAGTTCACAAGATATGAACAAAAGACCCCCCACTTGGGGCTGAACAAGGACCGGAATATGGAAAAGTTCACGAAACTTAGCGGCATCGCCGCCCCGTTGGATTTGGTTAATATCGACACCGATATGATCATTCCAAAGCAATTCCTGAAGACAATCAAACGCTCTGGTTTGGGCGTGAACCTGTTTGACGAAATGCGTTACGACGACGACCGTAATGAGATCGAAAGCTTTGTTCTCAACCAGCCAGCCTACCGCGACGCGCAAATTTTGGTGGCGGGCGACAACTTTGGCTGTGGCTCGTCGCGCGAACATGCGCCTTGGGCGATTGCGGATTTTGGCATCACTTGTGTCATCGCACCGTCCTACGCCGACATCTTTTATAACAACTGCTTTAAAAACGGCATCCTGCCGATCGCCCTGCCGCAAGAACAGGTTGATGTGTTGATGAAAGACGCCGAAAAGGGCGCCAACGCGCGCATTGAGGTTGATCTGGAAGCCCAGACCATCACGTCGTCGGACGGCGAGGTTTTCAGCTTTGAGGTGGACGCTTTCAAAAAGCATTGCCTGATGAACGGGCTCGACGATATCGGCCTGACGATGGAAAAAGTAGCCGCGATCGATACGTTTGAAGCCGCAGCCGCAACAGCGCGTCCTTGGGTCTAGGCCTGCTAGCGCGCGGCCCGCACCAATGGGCCGCGTAACCCTTGTTTGTGCCTTGTTGGTAAACAGTCCCTTAAGATTTCTTGGGGGGTCTTAGGGCACTTTCCACCACATGTTGTGATACCACACCGCATCGCCACGGTTGCGATGTGAAATGGTTGCAATCTCGCACCACCCCTGCCGCAAAACCGCCCAAGTTTTTTCGTCAAGTCTATCAATGACTTGAAGGGTAAGACGAAGTTAGGCAGAACTATGGCAAGAATGAGGCAACCTGCCGCAATCGCGCAGGATCAAGACGGAACAAGGGCGCGGCATCGTATCGCATCCGGCCGGAATGAGGGTAAAATCGCAGTGTTTTCACGTCTGCCAGGGGCTATCTTGCGCGCGGCACTTGTTGTGCTGATGATCGTCATGCCATCGGCCATGTTGCCGGTGTCGAATGTTGACGCTGGTCAAATTGTGGCGCTTGTTGCGATTTTTGCGGCGATTTTCACGATTGTCGAATATAGCGCCAATAGTCCGAGCCTTGTTGAGTTCCGCTCCGCGCCGCCGTTTAACCGGTTGCGTTTTGGGGCGCTGTTGATGACTATTTTCACGCTGTCGGTGATCTTTCGCGAGGCAGAGCAGGCCTCGACGGTCACGATGTTTTTCCAAGAGGTCGGCGAACGGATTGGGGCTTCGATCGATTTTCCCTATTCGCCGGTACGCCTGTTGTTGCTGGTGATGCCCGCCGACATGACGCTGGCAGAGCTGGAACGCGCCCGCACCGCTGCGGGTCTAAGCTATATGATTTCGCTGTTGTCGCTGGGCGGTTTTGTGGTGCTGCTGCGGATGCACGGCTGGCCGCGCCAAACAACCGCATTTAATGTCTGGGTCAACCTGCCGACGTTTGATCCCACTGCCGGCGGCGACGTTGTGGCCCGGCTTAATCGTGACAGCCAAATTAACCTAATATTAGGGTTTCTTTTACCATTCATAGTGCCAGCGATCGTGCAGTTGATGACCCTAACGCTGGGCCCAATTCCGCTGGATGATCCGCAGACCTTGATTTGGGCGGTCACTGCATGGGCGTTTTTGCCAGCCAGCTTGTTGATGCGCGGTGTTGCATTAAACCGCGTCGCGCAGATGATCCACGTGCAGCGCAAGCGCGCCTATGCCAAAGCGGCCGCCGATGGGTTGTTGCCGGCCTAGTCATACTTTTTGCGAGCATTGCGACTGCGGAGCCTCTGCGCATTGCGACCTATGCTGCACCGCTAAGCCGTGACGGACCGGGCCTGTTGTTGCGCGATCTGACCAAGGGCGAGGATGCGCAGATCGCGGCCATTGCTGCGGTGATCGTGCAGGCGGCACCCGATGTGTTACTGTTGACCGATTTTGATTATGACCTTGATGGTTTGGCGCTGACTGCGTTTTCCGACCTGCTTGCGGCAAGGGGGTTGGCCTATCCTTATGTCTTTGCGGCGCGCCCGAATTCGGGTTGGCCCACCGGGCGCGACATGGATGGCAACGGGCGCACAGGAGAGGCGCGCGATGCCCAAGGCTATGGCCGGTTTTCCGGTGATGGCGGAATGGCGGTTTTGTCGCGCTGGCCGATTGACACCGGAGCGGTGACCAATCTGTCGGGGTTGCTATGGCGCGATGTGCCCGGTGCGGTACTGCCCAGTGTGGAGGGCGTGCCATTCCCCGATGCCGCAGTCTACGAGGTGCAGCGCTTGTCGGATACGGCCCATTGGATCGTGCCGATCAAACCCGATGATGCCGCAGCGTTTGATCTGCTAGCGTGGTCGGCCACACCACCGGTTTTTGATGGTCCCGAGGACCGCAATGGGCTGCGCAACCGCGATGAATTGCGGCTTTGGGAAAATGTGATTGCGCAGGGTCGCGAGAGGCCGTTTTTTGTGATTGGTAATGCCAATCTGGATCCGTTTGACGGGGAGGGGCTATCGGGGGCGATGGCGCAGTTTTTGGTTAATCCAGCGATTCAGGACCCCGCGCCGCAAAGTCGGGGTGCGGCAGGTTTCACCGATGCGGCGCAGCTTGGGCCCGCGCAAAATGACACTGCAAGCTGGCCGTTGGACGGGCCGGGTAATTTGCGGGTGAGTTATGTTTTGCCAAGTGTCGATTGGCGGGTGACAGGAGCGGGGGTGTTTTGGCCGGCACAGGACGACCCATTGGCGGCGATTTTGGGGGCGGATGGATTGGCGGCGGGTCCGCATCATCTGGTTTGGGTCGATGTGGCACATCCGCCGGACCCCTAGGCGTCTTGATCCTCGGGGCGCAAACCGCTAGGGCAAGGGCAACAGTTTTCAGCCAAGGAACAGCGACATGTCCAACCCCTCTCTTTTGATCCTCGCCGGTGACGGTATCGGCCCTGAAGTCATGGATCAGGTGAAGCGTATTATCGGCTGGTATGGCGATAAGCGCGGCCTGAACTTTGATGTGTCCGAGGACCTTGTGGGTGGCGCGGCCTATGACAAGCACGGCGTGCCATTGCACGATGACACGATGGCAAAGGCGCAAGAGGTGGATGCGGTTCTGCTGGGTGCTGTGGGTGGTCCGGCCTATGACAACCTTGATTTTTCGGTCAAGCCCGAGCGCGGTTTGCTGCGGTTGCGCAAGGAAATGGATCTGTTTGCCAACCTGCGTCCGGCGCAGTGTTTTGATGCGCTGGCTGATTTTTCGTCGCTGAAGAAGGAACTGGTTGCGGGTCTTGATATCATGATCGTGCGCGAATTGACGTCGGGTGTGTATTTTGGCGAACCGCGCGGCATTCATATCGAGGACAACATGCGCGTTGGCATCAACACCCAGCGGTATACCGAAGCCGAGATTGAACGCGGCGCGAGGGCGGCATTTGACATGGCAATGAAGCGCGGCAAGAAGCTGTGTTCAATGGAAAAGGCCAATGTGATGGAATCGGGCATTTTGTGGCGCGATGTGGTGACCGAGGTGCACGCTGATTACCCCGAGGTCGAGCTGTCGCATATGTATGCCGACAATGGCGCGATGCAATTGGTGCGCGCGCCCAAGCAGTTTGATGTGATCTACACCGACAACCTGTTTGGCGATATTCTGTCGGATTGTGCCGCGATGTTGACCGGTAGCTTGGGCATGTTGCCCTCTGCGTCGCTGGGTCTGCCGATGGCCAATGGTCGCCCCAAGGCGATGTATGAGCCGGTGCACGGGTCCGCGCCTGATATCACCGGTCAAAGCAAGGCCAACCCGATTGCGTGTATTTTGTCGTTTGCGATGGCGCTACGCTATTCGTTTGATCAGGGCGAAGAGGCGACCCGTCTGGAAGCGGCGATCGAAAAGGTGCTGGCAGACGGTGCACGCACCGGCGATTTGATGGGCCCCGAGGGCGGCACGCCGTTGACCACGGCCCAGATGGGTGATGTGATTTTGGCGGCGCTCGACGCGTCACTGTAAAGAAATCTGGGTGTTGTAAGGGCTGTGTTAAGTCGCGCCGTGCAACAGCCCTGATGTTGACCGGAAAGAGAGATTGCAAATGGCACCCAATGCCCGTGGCGCATTGATAGCGCTTTTAGCCTTTGCGATCTATGCGACCCACGACATTGCGATCAAGATTTTGGGCGCGACCTATTCGCCGATCCAGATCGTGTTCTTTTCGGTGCTTTTGTCGTTTCCTTTGGCGACGGTGATGTTGATGCGCGACAACACCGCGGGCACGCTGATCCCGCGGCATCCGTGGTGGATGGCCTTGCGCACGGTTGCGGCGGTCGCGACAGGAGTGTCGGCGTTTTATGCATTTTCGGTGCTGCCCTTGGCGCAGGTCTATGCGATCTTGTTTGCGGCACCTTTGATGATCACGGTGCTGGCGATCCCTGTGCTCGGTGAAAAGGTGCGGTTGCGCAGGTGGGCTGCGGTTCTTGTCGGGTTGATCGGGGTTTTGGTCGTGTTGCGGCCTGGCTCGACCGATCTTACACTAGGACATGTCGCGGCGCTTGTTGCCGCACTTGGCGGGTCCATCGCGTCGATCGTGGTGCGTAAAATTGGTGCGGATGAACGCCCTGTCGTGATGCTGCTGTATCCGATGGTCACCAATTTTGTCGTGATGGCGGCCTTGTTGCCGTTGGTGTATGTGCCGATGCCGATCGAGCATTTGGGCCTGCTTGGGGTTGTGGCCGTCTTTGCATGGACCGCCAGTCGCATGATCATCACCGCCTATCAGACCGGCGAGGCGGCGATTATCGCGCCGATGCAATATAGCCAGATCATTTGGGCCACCGCTTATGGCACGTTCTTTTTTGGCGAAAGCGTCGATATGACCACGGCGATTGGGGCCGGGATCATCATCGCCAGCGGCATGTATATCGTGCTGCGCGAAAGCCGCGCGGGGGCGTCCGAGAATACGCCGGTGTTGCGCACCCGGTCGCGCGGCGAAACCGGCACCACGCCGCGGATCAGTCTGTTTATGCGGGTGGC